>Ga0206103_100361_pt1 | contig 27422 bp, 23 predicted proteins | sample 1B5Ametagenome_FD_148638 | JGI IMG/M metagenome (GOLD analysis project Ga0206103, IMG submission 148638) | Enriched microbial communities from leaf-cutter ant dump, University of Wisconsin, Madison, United States - 1B5A | ecosystem: Environmental > Terrestrial > Nest > Insects nest > Nest dump... | reverse complement strand
CCGCGGCAGGTCGGGACACCGTGCCAGCGTGTCGGGGAGGCTCGGCGTGAAAGCCAAGCCCGTAGCGGCGGCCGCTGCCGCTGCACGCAACGGCAAGATCGCGTCGGCCCCCGCGTCGTAACCCGGAGCAAGCGCCAATTCCCCGTCAACGTCGATGAGTCCGCGCGCCACGGGCACATAGCGCGGGGCAGCACGCCGACGCTTTGCCACAAAGGCCCGCGAGCCGACGCCGGACTTCGCGAGCGCTCGGCGCGCGCCACGTTCCGTCGTATCGACGGCATGGGCGACCACGCGCCCGGCCGCGGCGATCCGCGCGAAGAGCTCGTCAACATCGGGCATGTCCATCCATGCGGCGACATCGTCCGCAAGGTGGCGGCCGAGCACGTGGACGGCCTTACCCGCCACGATGTGGACGGCGTCGCGAACATCAAGCAAGAACTCGCCAGCCTCATCCACACGCCCATGCGGGCGATCGGTGAGCCACGTGGCAGACAGCGCGGTGAGGCTCACGTAGTCGCGCAGCCCACCTCGCGATTCCTTGAGATGCGGCTCGATGAGGTAAGCGAGGTCACCATGGCGTTCGGCACGCGTGTGCGATGCGGCGAGCAGTTCAGGCAGCCGGGTGCGGGCGGCAGTTCGCCAGTTGGCAAGAATGAGCGAGCGCGCACGGTGAGCAAGAGACTCATCACCGGCGACATGACGCACATCGAGTAACCCAGCTGCGGCAGCGAGATCCTTCGCGGCAACCTGGCGGCATTCAGTAAGCGACCGCGTGGCGTGGTCGAGCTGGAGACCTGCATCCCACAGGGGGTACCACAGCGCGCGGGCCGCCTCGGCTGCCCGTGCCGAGCCTGCCGCCGATCCATCGTGAAGCAACACAAGGTCAAGATCGGAATGCGGGCCTGGGTCCCCACGGCCCACGCTGCCAACGGCCGCGAGAGTGATGCCCTCCGCCACCCCCACCACCTCAGCAAAGTGCTCGGCGAGGCGCGTCAACACGAGCTCCGCAACGCGGGCGCGGCGTTCATGGCCGGGCGCAGTTCGCAGCGATCGCGCAAGCTCGACGCGCTCACGCGTGAGGTCCCGCACCCCCAGCGGATGCGGGACCTCACCGGATGAGCCGGGAGGGAGCGAGTCCGGATGGCTCATGGCAGCACTGTGCTTACAGGGCTGCTCTTACAGGGCGTCCGAGCCGCGCTCGCCAGTGCGCACGCGGGCGACGTCCTCAACGGGAACAACCCAGACCTTGCCATCGCCGATCTTGCCCGTCTGTGCGGCCGAGACGATCGCCTCGGTGACGATCCCAGCGTCGGCGTCCTCAACAAGGATTTCAAGCCGGGTCTTTGGCACCAAGTCCACCGTGTATTCCGCGCCGCGGTAGACCTCGGTGTGCCCCTTCTGACGGCCGTAGCCGGCGGCCTCCGAGACGGTGACGCCCTTGACGCCCACGGCCTCAACGGCAGCACGCACCTCATCGACACGGTGTGGCTGAATGATTGCGGTGACGAGCTTCATGGTTACAGAGCCTCCTCGTAGGCAGTCTCGCCGTGCTCGGCAAGGTCAATTCCAGCAACTTCAACATCCGCGCTCACACGCAGGCCGATCGTCGCCTTGATGACCAGACCGATGATGAGTGTTGCGACGGCGCAGTAGACGATGCTGACAAGCGCAGCCACCGCTTGGGCACCAAGGCCGGCAAGACCGCCGCCCACGAACAGGCCTTCCCATGCACCAAAGGTGGTGGTGCCAAAAAGCCCGATTGCGAGGGTGCCCCAGAGGCCAGCGACCAAGTGGACACCCACAACGTCGAGTGAATCGTCGTAGCCGAACTTGTACTTCAGACCCACGGCGAGGGCCGACAACATGCCCGCTCCCACACCAATGAGCAGCGCACCCCACGGGTCAACAGCCACGGCGGCGGGAGTAATAGCGACGAGGCCAGCGACGACGCCGGAGGCAGCACCAAGGGACGTCGCCTTACCGTCACGGACCTTTTCAACGAACAACCATCCGAGGATGGCGGCAGCGGTTGCGGCGGTCGTGTTGACCCACGCGGCGGTGGCCGACGCGTCGGCAGCGAAGGCCGAACCAGCGTTGAAGCCGAACCAGCCGAACCACAGGAGCGCGGCACCCAGCATGACGAAGGGGAGGTTGTGGGGCTTGAAGGGCTCCTTGCCAAAGCCCTTGCGAACACCAATGAGGAGCGCCAGTACAAGACCTGCGACGCCTGCGTTGATGTGGACCACGGTGCCGCCTGCGAAGTCCTGCGGGAACCAGTCTTCATTAAAGATTGGGCCCGCATCGGACAAAATGCCGCCCGCCCACACCCAGTGGGACACGGGTGCGTATACGAGGATCGCCCACACAAACGCGAAGACGAGCCACGCACTGAACTTGGTGCGGTCAGCGATCGAGCCTGAGATGAGTGCGACGGTGATGATCGCAAAGGTGGCGCCAAAGCCGCCCGCGATGATCGTCTCTGCGTCGCCCGATGCGAAGGTCGCGTTGAGGAACCAGTCAGATGTTGGGTTACCGAACAGACCGCCCGCAACACTGTCGCCTCCCGACAGCGAATTGCCCACCACGATCCACGCAACAGCGACGACTGCCATCGCGCCGAAGCTCATCATCATCATGTTCAGGACGGACTTGCTTCGCGACATGCCTCCGTAAAAGAACGCCAGGGCTGGCGTCATCAGCAGCACGAGCGATGCCGACACGAGAAGCCACACGGTGGCCCCCACGCTGTCGGCATAAGCCATTGCCTCTTCCATAGTGTTGACTCCTTTTCGCTAGCCCCGTGGCTAGTCATGAGTCACACTTCCGCAGCCCCGTTTCTCCTGAACGGCTCGCGTGTTTCGAGGCGGTTACTAATGTGGCGCGTACGTAAATGTCGTGTTGCGTGAGCGGTCATTGCCGCACAGCGCTAGTCGATGGGCACGATCGCGGTGACGAGCCACTGGCCATCCTCTTCCACGAGGATGTAGTTCCATTCGCCGGTCAAACCGGACAGACCTTCACCAATGGTCGCTTTGACGCGGACGGTCGCTTCGCCGTTCGTGATGGAGGTCGACGTCACTGAGTACGAGATGTCAACAGGCTCAAGTTCGGCACCACCACAGAACTCCTCCTCGGTGGCGCCGCCGGTCCAGTCGTCATGGAAATGCGAGTAAAGAGCAGGGCAATCCCCCTCTTCAAGTGCCTCGAAAACGGCGTGGACGGTGTCACGAGGTGCTTGAGTCGCATTGACAACGAAGGCGATGATCGCGGCAATTCCACCTCCACATAGGAGGACGAAGGCGCCGATCCCAATGCCAACCCACATGCCGACGCGGCGCTTCTTAGGAGCACCGGCACCCGCCGGCATCATGCCCGGCGCAGGCGCTACCGGCGTCGTCCCCGCCACGTGCTCGGTCCATTGAGTGCCGTCCCAATAGCGCTGCTGGCCGCTGCCGTCGTCGTACCACCCTGGTTGCGTCGTCATCGGGTACCCCCTCTGCGTGAGTTGTTGTTCCCAACTGTATGGCCGTCTCCGCCCGCGCGGAAGGCGCTGTGTAAGAGAAGCAGCACACAAGATGCCTGCCTAAAGCTCTTGCACAGGTTGCCGCACTGGCTGCCAGCCTCGCGCAATCGTGTCTCCACAATTGCGGCGCCACCACTTTTCTGCGTGGGAGCCGGTCGCTACACTCGCACAGTGTGACGTACGTCACTCAAGCGGTGCGGGGGTAACGGCATGACAAAGAGCACGACGCTACGCAGGGGACTCGCGGGTCTCCTGACACTTCTCTTGGTGGGTTTCGTCACTTATCAAGGTCCGGTACAGGCTGACGAGACAGACGGCGGCTTCTCGGTCGACGACTTCGCTGGCAATTCAATCGGCACGCGCGCTCTCGTTGGTGGCGCGCAGAATCAGTGCGGCTGGACTGATCGGAACTCGATGACGATGGGTTCCGGCACCATGCGCATCGACCTCAGGGTGCCTGATTCGCGCGGATGTCACTTCGCGGCGATTGGCGTGAAGTGGACGGCGCCAACGTCGGTCAACATCCAACAAGGTGGTGCCGATCGCATCATCCTCAAGTACCGGGACGTCTTACCTGCCACCCCGAGCGCCGTGGTCTTTGGGCTTGAGCTCGTGGATGTCAACGGCCGCACTGCCTCGGTGGGCGGCCTTAGCCGCAATGGGGGCGCAGCCGGCGACTTCCTGACGATCCGCTACGCACCCGCCTACGTAGGGGACGTCTCGTATCTCACGTTCCAGGGCGGCTTCGACAAGAGCCGCGTCAAGTCGATCACCCTCACCATGGCCGCGACGCAAAGCGACACGAATGTGTCTGTCACGTTCGAAGGCATCGGCACCAACGTGGGTGAGCCCGCCTACATGGCGCCGTCCTTTTCCACAGCGGCGGCCTATGAGTTCCCCGCGAACACGAGCACAACGCACTCCTTCACGGTCACGGGTTTGCCTGCCCCCGATGTCACGTGGACGGGCAAGCCTGCCTGGATGACCATCACGACCGCCCCCACCACCGGCGGGCGTCAGGTCACGATGTCGGGCAACCCCGGCACCGCCTACGCTGACCACTCCATCGCCTTCCACGCCAATGTTGCCAACTCTCTTACGGCCGACGCTGCGGTGCGCGCCGTGGTCCCCTCACCGGTGGTGGTGACAACAACGAGCGGGGACCGGCTGGTTGGCCAAGCGGGGCCATTCACCGTTGGCACCGTGAACGCGACGCCCGCCGCCACCTCAATCACGAACGTGAGCAATACCCCGCCTGGCACAACGCTGGCGATCTCGGGCACCTCGATCGTGTTGACGGGCACGCCCACCACCCCTGGCACGTATGCGATGTCGGCAACGGTGGGCAACGAGTTTCGGAGCGCTGCCTTCGCGCGCGACATCGTCATCGGTGCGCTACCGCAGATCACCGTGCCCGCCATCCAGTACCTCATCCGTGGCGAGTCGATGACTCCGTTCACACCGGTCGTCACCGGGTACCCCGAGCCAACGGTCTCGATCACGGGCCTGCCCAACGGACTCACCGCAACGGGTGGGCAGGTCTCCGGCGTGCCGACCACCACGTCAACAACCACCGTGACGGTGTTGGCTGAGAATGCCTTTGGCTCTGATGAGGACACATTCGATATTGCAGTAGGCGATCGCCCAACCCTCGATGTGCCGAGTGCTCTCGATGCGACCGCAGGCACACCGATCGATGTCCACCTGCCCACCACTGGCGACCCGACGTCAGTCGCAGTGACGGGACTGCCCGCAGGCCTCGCCGCCACGCTCAGCGCCGGAGTGGTCGAGATCATCGGCACCCCGTTGCGACCCACCTCCGTCGCCACCGCTTCCGGCACTGCAACGATCTCCGTCAGCAATGCCTTCGGCAGCGCCTCTCACGACCTCCCCTGGACCGTCTCAGCGGCGCCGCTCATCACCGGAATAACGTCTGCGGCAAGCACGGTTGGCGCCACTGTCACGCCTATCGACATCACCGTAAGCGGCTATCCCGCGCCCACGGTGACGATCACCGATCCTGACGCTGATGGCACATTGTTGCCGCCCGGACTCGTCATTGATGACAGCGTCGCGGGCGTCGTCACTGTGAGTGGCGCGCCAACGGGACCGGGCACGCAGACCGTTCGAATCACTGCCAACAACGGCGTGGGCGTTGCCGCAGTCCACGATCTCACCATCACGGCACTCACCATCCCCACCTTTGCCGAGTCCACACAGCAGCTCAGCGTCGTCCAAAACGCCACGGAGACTCTCACGATCGCCGCTACTGGATTTCCCCCGCCGTTCCTCACTCTCACCACAACGACGCCGAGCTGGATCACCTTCGATCCGGCCACGGGCACCGTGACAGCGAGCCCCGACGCCACGGTGAGCGGACTATTTGGCCCGTACCGCATCCAGGCCACGAACGGCGCTGGCTCCACCGGCGTCGACGTGTTTGTCGAGGTGAAGGCGCCGCCTGGGATCTCCGCCACAACGCCAGCGCCGCTGCCGTTCGGATCCGCTGTCAATGCAGCGGTCGCGACGGTGTCGGGTTATCCACTCCCCACGGTGACGGCCACTGGTCTGCCTGACGGCCTGTCGCTGACTCAATCGGGCTCCACGGTCTCCCTCGCTGGCACCCCAACCGGAGCGGGCGGAACCTATACCGCAGTGCTCACCGCGACAAATGGCGTCGGCACGGCCGCGAGCACCACTGTGGCGGTCACCGTCATGACCCCGCCAACGATCACCGCACCTGCATCGGCAACCATCCACATGGGCGAAAGCACCTCGCTCGCCCCCACGATCGGGGGATTCCCACGGCCGATGGTGATTGCCACCGGCTTGCCATCAGGCATGGTCCTCGACCCCGTCACGGGCGAAATCTCTGGTACACCGTGGGTGTCCGGCACCTACAACGTCACGCTCACGACGCTTGGCGGCGCGGCGGACTTCCCCTCTGCAAGCACGACGATTGCCATCCTCGTTGCGGTGCCGCCCTTCTTTGTGAGCGTCCCCACCCAAACGACGTACACGGTCGACACACCAGTACCTGCTGCCGACATCATCGCGTTTGGATATCCCGAGCCAACGATCATAGTGTCCGGCCTTCCTGCGGGGCTCACGAGCACCCTCACCGGCAACGTCCTCACCGTCCTTGGCACCCCGACGGAGAGCGGCGTTTATCCGGTGATTGTCACGGCCACAAATGCCGGCGGGACGGTGCACGCCGAGTGGGAAGTCACTGTCAATGAGGTGCCAGAGGTGCACGTGCCCGCGTCGGCCGACCTCCTTTACGGGGAACCGATCACGCCCATTCCCGTCAGCGTCACCGGATACCCCGCACCGACAGTGACCGCAACCGCGCTGCCTCCAGGCTTGTCGATCGAATCGGACGGCAACGGCACGCGCATTGTTGGCACTCCCACTGCGCTAGGCCACTTCAGTTCCACGGTGAGCGCCTCGAGCGTGGCAGGAACGGCATCACAGGTCATCGAGATTGAGGTCGGATCCGCACCCGTTTTGGGTGCAGATCAGGCGGTTGCGTTCCAGGCGGGCCTCGCGACAACAATCGACGTGCCGCTCACCGGCGCCCCGGCGCCTGTCATCACGACAACGGCGCTTCCGGCCTGGCTCTCTTTCGATGCCGCCGCTCTACGTTTCACGGCAGCGCCTCTCGCGGCCGACGCGGGCACCAGTGGCACCGTGACCGTCACCGCCATCTCGGCATTCGGTTCCGATGAGATGGACCTTGAGTACGACGTGACCTTGGCACCGGGCACGTCCGTCAGCACCGGGAGCCGCACCATCACCTCTGGCACCAGCGTCACGGACGCACTGGCGACGGTCACGGGGTACCCCACCCCCAGCGTCATCGCCAATGGCCTCCCCGCAGGGCTGCACCTCGACATCGTTGGCGGCGACCTGGTGTTGTCCGGATCAACGAGCAACGCCGGCTCACACGACGTCACCGTGACCCTGACAAATGGTGTGGGCAGCGACGCTGTGTCGCAGTGGACCATCGACGTCAATGAGGCCGCAGGCCTCAGCGTGCCCACTGACCGCACACTCACCATCGGCGCGCCGGTCACGCTGGCCGTCTCCGCGACCGGTTATCCCGCACCCACGCTCACCGTGACCGGACTGCCGCAGGGGCTCACGTGGACACCCACAGCGGGTGGCGGCATCATCTCGGGCTCCCCCACTGCCGAAGAGGTAGCAACGGTGACCGTCACGGCGTCAAATGCATCCGGACCGGATGCCATCGCCCAGTTCACCCTCACCACCGCGCTTGCCACCATCTCGGTGAGCTCGGGGGCGGACGATGTTCCCGCAGGTTCGCAGGTGAGCGTCTCCGCATCAGGATTCCAGCCCGGCGAAATGGTGACGATCGAACTGCACTCAACTCCAGTGCTTCTCACGAGCCTCGCAGCAAACGGTGCGGGCGAGGTGCACACGACTGTCACCATTCCCGCGAGCACGGAACCCGGCTCTCATCAGTTGGTCGTGACGGGGGCTACGGGAGCGACTGGCTCCTCGCCGCTTCGTGTCCATGTCCGTGCGGCTCTTGCCAGCACCGGTGACTCCACCTCTACCACCGGCCCGCTCGCGGCAGCGCTCATCCTTGCGGGTCTCGCGCTCATGGTGGTGAGGCGCTCGTCACGCCCCGAGTAGACCGTCAACGAAGCCCGCGGGATCGAAAGGCGCAAGGTCATCTGCACCCTCGCCTAACCCCACGAACTTCACCGGCACACCAAGTGCCTGTTGCACGGCGAGGACGATGCCACCCTTCGCGGTGCCATCCATCTTGGTGAGGACGATGCCCGTCAGCGGCACCGCCTCCCCAAACACCCTCGCCTGTGACAATCCGTTCTGGCCGGTGGTCGCATCGATAACGAGCAGGATTTCGCGTGGCTGCGCCACCTTGGCGACGACGCGCTGAATCTTGCCGAGCTGGTCCATGAGACCTGCCTTGTTCTGGAGGCGACCCGCAGTGTCGATGAGCACCACGTCAGCACCTGCATCGCGAGCAGTTTGAGCGGCCTCGAAGGCGACCGAGGCCGGGTCCGCGCCATCAGCGTGAGCGCGCACCGTCGTCACCCCAACGCGCGCACCCCATGTCTCAAGCTGATCAGCTGCGGCCGCACGGAACGTATCGGCAGCTCCGAGGACAACGGAGTGTCCTTCGGCGACGAGGAGACGGGCGATCTTGCCAACAGACGTCGTCTTGCCAACGCCGTTCACACCGACCACGAGAATCGGCGCCGCATCCGCTGCACCGGGAGCACCAACGCGGAGGCGACGATCAGCTGCCGGGTCGACGGCCGCAATGAGGGCGTCGCGTACCGCATCGCGCGGGCGTACGTCCGCATCGCTCACCCTGCCACGAACATCCGCGAGCACCTTCTCGGTGGTCTGGGCACCCACATCGGCAAGCAAGAGGGCGTCCTCGAGTTCGCGCCAGGCGTCGTCATCGAGCTCCGCCCGGCCAAAGAACGCGGCAAGGCGTGCACCAAGACCTGCGTTCAGTCGCGAACGGCGCCGATCAAAGCGGGCGGCGGAGGATTCGGGAGCCTCGACATCCGGGCCCGACGCGGGGCCCGAGCCAGCGCGCTCCGCACTGTGCGGTGCGGGCGTGACCGCCCGTGCTTTGCGGGAACGCCACCACCAGCCACTGCCCGCAACAACAACGACGGCAACAAGGGCGGTGACAACGACATCCGCATCGCCAGGAATCCAGGTGACATCCACGCCACTAGTGTCGCAAAGTCAAGCGGCCCCGGTGTGCCGGGGCGCGCCACGAAGCCGTCAGTTAAGAAGCGCGGGGCAGAACGTGCTCGCGGCGAACCTCGGCGTTGACGCTCGGTTCGGGCTGGCGAGTGTCGTCGAGCATCTCAACGAGGCGCCAGTCGCCCTCATCGCGCGGCACCGATGTGAAGGCATCGAGGCCGTGCTTGCGGGGAGCCAGACCGAGGACAACGCGAAGCACGTGAACGCCACGCCCTTCGGCCGCAAAGGCAAAGCCGAAAGCGATGAATGAGATCACGACGCACCATGCGAGAACGTCGGCCATGTAACTGAACATGCAGGGCCTCCAGAAACGGACTTTTCGGACATATCGTCTCGCCGTTGAGACCTGCGCGCAAACGCGTCACAGACGCGATGCACATCAATTCTAGAACGCAATGACACGCGCTCTCGTTCCCTTTTGGCCCAGTTTCACCTGCGACCAGGGACGTCGCTACGCAGCGTCGGGGCTGAGCCGTTGGCTCACCACCGTTGTCACACCATCGCCGCGCATCGTGATGCCATACAGGGCGTCCGCTACTTCCATCGTCCGCTTCTGGTGGGTGATGACAATGAGCTGCGAATCATCGCGAAGTTCGCGGATGATCTCGAGCAAGCGCCCAAGGTTTGTGTCGTCAAGCGCTGCTTCGACTTCGTCCATCACATAGAACGGACTGGGGCGCGCCTTGAAGATGGACACGAGTAGCGCAACCGCCGTGAGGGAGCGTTCTCCACCCGACAAGAGGGACAGGCGCTTGACCTTCTTGCCTGCAGGGCGTGCCTCCACCTCAATGCCCGTCTCCAGCATGTTCGCCGGGTCGGTAAGGACGAGCCGACCTTCACCACCGGGGAACAGGCGGGGGAAGACCTCGTCAAAGGCCTTCGCTGTGTCCGCGTAGGCATCCGCAAAGATCTGCTCAACGCGCTGGTCGATCTCCGTCACGATGTCCAGCAGGTCCTCGCGAGATTTCTTGAGGTCAGCCAGCTGATCCTGCAGGAACTTGTGTCGCTCTTCGAGAGCCGCAAACTCCTCGAGAGCAAGCGGATTGACCCGGCCCAGCTGACTCATGGCCCGCTCTGCCTGGCGCAGGCGCTTCTCTTGCACCTCCCGCACATACGGCTCGGTGCGGATGCCACCATCGTCATCCGTCACCGGAACCTCATGCTGAGTGCCGTACTCCTCAACAAGTTGCGCCGGGTCCATGCCGAGTTCGTCAATCGCGCGCTGCTGCAACTGTTCAAGCCGCACTTGCTGTTGGGCGCGAGCCACCTCGTCGCGGTGGCTCTCATCTGTCAGACGCGCGTACTCGCCGTTCAGCTGATCGAGTTCGGTGCGCACCGCCGCCAAAGCTGATGTTCGCTCGGTGCGATGCGCTTCCACCTCTGCCCGAGCGTCGTCCGCCTTCGCCACGGCCTCATCAATGCGCGGCAAGGTGGCCTGCACTCCGGCGATCACTTCGCGTGCCGCCTCGGCCTGACGCTCACGACGCTGGGCGGCCGCCTCCGCGCGCTCTCTCGCATCCCGCTCGGCCTCGACCGCCTTTTCGAGGCTCTCGGCACGTGCTTCGAGCGCGCGTGCACGCTCTTCTGACGTACGCAAGGCAAGGCGCGCTTCTGTCTCGCGGGCGCGGGCGAGGCGAGCCGCCTCCTCGTCCTCGTCACGACGAATCTGCGCGGCTTTCGTATCTGCTTCCGTCTGCTCGGGCTCAGCCTGTGCCGCACCTAAGCGCTCGACCAAGCCTGCAAGTTCTTCCTGGTCCGCTGCGACGCGCGCTGCAGCCTCATCAATCTGCCCGGCGAGCCTCTCCTCATCCGCGCGCGCTGCACGCGCTGAAGCCGAAAGATGACCGAGCTGCTCCGCCACAGCAGCCATCCGCGCGTCGGACTCATTCAGGCGTGCCAGGGTTCCGTCGTGAACGTCATGGGCAGATTGCTCGGCCTCGGTGGCCGTGCGGAGCTCGAACTGCTTGCTCTGCGCCACGCGTGCGGCCTCGTCGCGATGTGCACATGCGTCGTCATACGCGGCTTGCAGGTGCATGATGCTCGGTGCGTCTCCGGCACCACCCGAGGCACTTGCCCCGCCAAGGACATCGCCGCGTCGCGTTGCCGCGATCACCTGAGGGTGGGCCGCAACAAGGGCCCGCGCGGCAGCGAGATCATCGACAACGGCAACTCCGCCAAGGAGGCTCCGCACCGTCGCCGCTAGCGCATCGGGTCCCTCAACTAGGTCCGACGCCCACGTGGCTCCGGATGGCAGCGAGACCGCTGGGTTCTGCGGGACCGCGGACGCATCACCCACAACAAAGCGCGCCCGGCCAGCATCCTCATCGCGCAACCACCTGATCGCATCGACCGCGTCATCCACCGAGTCGACAGCGAGCGCCTCGGCAAGCGGCCCGAGCGCTGCGGCAATCGCATCCTCCGCACCGTCCCGCACATCAATGAGCGACGCGACGGTGCCGCGCACAAAGCGCACGCCGGAAGCGAGCAACTCTCCCGCACCATCCCGACGAGCGAGTGAGAGGTTGAGCGCCTCGGCCTTTGCGGACCACGTTGCCTGCTCGCGCTCGGCCTCCCGCAGGTGCTCGCGCACCTCCTCGAGCGCAGTCTTCGCCTCGTCCCACGCAGCCACCGCGGCCTCATGTGCAGCATCGAGGTCCTCTTCACCTCGCTCCACGTCAACCACGGTGGTCTCGAGGCGTTGGAATTCGCTCGCTGCCTCGTGAGCACGCTGTGCGGCGTCGTCACGAGCGGCGCGCAAGCGGCCAATCTCGGCCTCCATCGCTTCGATGCGCGAGCGTCGTGCTGCCACCTGGCCGGCGAGCCGCGCGACACCTTCACGGCGGTCCGCCACCGAACGCAAGAGATTCGCGAGGTGCTTTTCCGACGCTGCGGCAGCGGCTTCTGCTTCCGCGCGTGCGGCAACAGCGGCCTCGAGCGCAACGGCAGCGGCGCGGACCTCGGCATCGAGTTCCTCGCGGGCCGCCTGGGCGCGCTCAAGCTGTTCCGCCATCTCGACGAGGTCTGTCACGGGTTCGCTGTCAACCGTGGAGCCGAGCATCCGCACGCGATCCTCAGCAAGCGCACCAAGGTTACGGAGGCGCTCACGGATCGAGGACAAGCGGTAGTACAGGTCATTCGCGTGACTGAGCGCTGGCGTGGCCTCAGCTGCCAGCCTCTCGAGCTCAGCCACCTTCGCACGCGCCGCCGTGAGCGAGGTCTCAACTGCTTGCCGGCGCTCGATGAGCGCCGATTCATCCGCCACATCCTTCGCAATCGACTGCGACAGCGTCGCGATGTCATCGGCAAGCAGACGCGAGCGCGCGTCACGCACCTGGGCCTGAATGGTCTGTGCCTGGCGGGCCACCTCCGCTTGCTTACCAAGCGGCCCAAGCTGACGGCGAATTTCCGCAGTGAGGTCTTGGACGCGAGTGACATTGCCCTGCATCGCGTCGAGCTTGCGCAGCGCCTTCTCTTTGCGGCGGCGGTGCTTGAGGATACCCGCAGCTTCCTCGATGAAGTACCGGCGTTCCTCAGGAGTCGCACGAAGCACCGCATCGAGCTGGCCCTGACCCACGATCACATGCATCTCACGGCCAAGGCCCGAATCCGAGAGGAGGTCTTGGATATCGAGCAAACGGCAAGGAGTGCCGTTGATCGCGTATTCGGAACCGCCCGAACGGAACAACGTGCGACTGATCGTCACCTCGGCGTACTCGATGGGCAGCGCACCATCCGCGTTGTCAATGGTGAGTGACACTTCGGCACGGCCAAGCGGTGGCCGCCCTGCGGTGCCCGCGAAAATGACGTCGGCCATATTGCCGCCGCGCAACGTCTTGGCGCCCTGCTCGCCCATCACCCAAGCCAGCGCATCAACCACATTCGACTTGCCAGAGCCATTGGGGCCCACCACACACGTGATGCCGGGCTCAAACTCAAGAGTGGTTGCCGACGCAAAGGACTTGAATCCTCGGAGCGTCAACGTCTTGAGATGCACGGTGGCGAGTCTAGTGAAGTCAGGCGCCCCCGAGGGCGCCGATCCACATCACATCAGGCTGGCTTGTCCAGATCGATCACTTCAACCGACGGGTCGACGCTGTGAGCGGTGACGAGCAACGCCTGACGCTTTGCACCCCAATAGTCCATCACTGCAAACAGAACGCCCGAGATGACGAAGGTGAAGTGCAGGCCGATGCGCCACGCAATCGCCTCGTAATCGGTCTCCTTACCCGAGTGCTCAACCGCAACAAAGTCCTTGAGAAGCAAGATGACGGAGATCGCCACGAGCGATCCGATCAGCTTCATCTTGAGGCCGGAGAAGTCAACGTGACCCATCCACGAAGGACGGTCGACCGAGTTTTCCGAGGCTGCCATCTTCGACACGAAGTTCTCGTAGCCAGCGAAGATGACGATGATGAGGAGGTTGCCAAGGAGCGCAATGTCGATGAGCGACAGGATGTCGACGGTGACGTCGTCAACCGGGGCATCAATGGAGAAGTGCGACACCAGTTTCCACAGCGCCACAAAGAACTTGAGGGCGACGACGACGAGGCCAACAACAAGGCCTACGTACAGCGGGGCAAGGAGCCAGCGGCTAGCGAAGAGGGCTCGCTCCAAACGGTCTTCAATAGCGGACACGCGGTACTCGTTTTCTCGATAGGACAAGTGCCGCGACTGCGACGCGGAAATATTACAAGCCCGGGAACCAGATGCCGATCTCACGCTCAGCTGACTCGGGACTGTCCGAGCCATGCACGATGTTCTGCAGGACCTTGGTGCTCCACTGGCGTGCAAGATCACCGCGAATGGTTCCGGGTGCCGCCACCGTCGGGTCAGTCGCACCGGCGAGTGAGCGGAAACCCTCAATGACGCGTTCACCCTCGGCAACCACTGCGAGCGTCGGACCCGAGAGCATGAACTCGACAAGCGGCTCGTAGAAGGGCTTGCCCACGTGCTCCGCGTAGTGCTCTGCGAGAAGTTCCGGTGTGGCCGTGCGCATGTGGACTGCGACGAGGCGGTATCCCTTGGCCTCAACGCGGCGCAAAACCTCGCCGCTCAGACCACGTGCGACACCGTCGGGCTTCACCAAGATGAGAGTGCGTTCCGTCATGGCGCGAGCCTAGCGGTCAGCGGGCCCCGTCATCGTCGTCACGCACGGTGTCCCACGGAGTCACTGAGAAGTCGTGCCAGGATGAGCGCATGATCTCGCTGGAGGACTTCGACACGTACCCCGACTTCCCCGTCGAAGGCGTGCTCTTTTACGACATCGCCCCCATTCTCGCCTCTCCCACCTTGTTTCGGCGGGCCTGCGACGCCCTGACGCCAGCGCATGCGGACAGCATCGATCTCATTGCGGGCGTCGATGCCCGTGGCTTCATCTTTGCGCCAGTCATTGCCCAGGACATGGGCGTGGGCATGACGATGGTGCGCAAGAAGGGAAAGCTCCCCGGGGACCTGCTCGAGGCGGACGCCACGATTGAATATGGCGCTTCCGAACTGACCCTCAACCCCAATGGTGTGGCAGGCAAGCGCATCCTCGTCATCGACGATGTCTTGGCCACGGGCGGCACGGCGCGCGCCGTGGCGGATCTGCTTGACCGTGGTGGCGCCGCGTCGGTGTCCTTCGCGTTCTTACTTGAGATCGGTGGGCTACCGGGGCGCGAGGCACTCGCCGGTCATGACGTTCACTCGGCGCTGGTGGTGTAAAGCCAGCCCGACCACCGAGCAGCCGCGTTACGAGGCATCGCCATCGCTTGCCGATTGCGCTGGTTCCGCCACCCGGATTGGCTTGTAGCCGGGAGCCCACCGCACGGCGAGCAACACAAGCGGAATGAGGACGAAGGACGCCGCAACCACCTGGAAGGCGATGTAGCCCCAGTGAACGTGGATCAACACCGTCTCTTGAATGCGCAGCCATCCCGAATGCGTGGCGAGCGCCCAGATCATTGCCGATGCACCTACGCCTACCACGAGGAGCAGCAGCCACACGGGCGCTTGCGGAGTGCGCGGGTTCTCCCGCAAGTAACGGGCCCATCGCCACATCCCAAAGAAGGTGGCGAGAAAGACGAGAACGAGGCCAGCGAACAAGGCGATCGTCACGGCGAGGGGTGCTTTGCCGTCGTCCTGACCCAGCGTCGTCGCCAAATTGATGAGGGCGAGCCTCTCGAGCGAATAGAAGGCCATCGACAGTCCGAGCACTCCGAGGGCGATCAAACCACCCGTACGCCAGAGGAACCGGCTCACTCGGTATCTCCTTCGGTCACCGCGCGTTCGGCGCGTTCCCTGTCGATCCTGGAACCCAACCGTACTCCCAGCGCGTAGACAGCGAGGAACATCACCCCCACAACAGCGATCGTGATCTCAAGAACTCCGGCCGCGATCAGCGGGAGATGCAGGACCCAGCCAAGGATGCGGCCCGCGCGCCGCGACGCAGCACCCGACGCGAGCATGAACAACACAGCGAGGACACCGCCTGCTCCCCACACAAATCCTGAATCGATGCTGACCTGACCACCCCTGCCAAGACCCCACAGTACAAGCGTGGCGAAGAGCGTGGCGAAGGCCTCAAAGAGCAAGGTGGCTTGCGTGAAGGTGACGAGCGCCGAACGAGGAGGCTTTGCAACGTGCGGCGTTGTCACGTATCAGTCCTTCGAGTGGCAGAGTCGGCGCGCAGAAGGATCCGCGCATCAGCCACCAAGGTAATCGAGCCAACGATAAGAACGCCGACGCCCATGCCGTCATCGACTTCAGCAAGGCCCACCGCGGTGTCGATTGCGCTCGGGAGGTCCGGCTCGGTGACAACGCGTTCCTCGCCAAAGTGCCGCTGCGCTACCTGCGCGAGGTCGTCGGCGGCAATGGCGCGAGGCGAGCTCGACTGCGTGACAACCACGGCGTCGAGAAACGACTCAAGCCCGGAGAGAATGCCGTCCGCATCCTTATCCTCAAGAACCCCAACAACGCCAATCAATCGCGTGAAAGCAAAGGACTCCTCGATTGCCTCCGCGAGAGCGTCGATGCCGTGCGGATTATGGGCAGCATCAACGAGGATCGTGGGCGAACTGCGCACAATCTCAAGCCGGCCCGGGCTCGTCGCTGAACCAAAGCCCTGCTCCACCACGTCTCCGGACAACGCCCCAGGCTGGCCCCCATCAGCCATCAGCAACTCGACGGCTCCGAGGGCGAGAGCGGCATTGCGCGCCTGATATGCGCCCAGCAGCGGCACAAAGACGCCTTCGTACGTGGCGCCCGGGGTCCGCAAGGTGACCATTTGACCACCCACCGCTGGGTGCCTGTCCATCACCTCAACGTCAATGCCTTCACGCCACACTGATCGCGCCTGGGTAAGTGCTGGTGCCACGACGTCGGCAACCACATCGGCCTGCTCCGCGATCACCACATCGGAACCGGCCTTGACGATGCCCGACTTCTCCGCCGCGATGTCGGCAAGCGAATCCCCAAGCCACCGCTCGTGATCAAGTGCCACCGGCCCAATGACGGCAACATCAGCGTCGGCCACATTGGTCGCATCCCACGAGCCGCCCATGCCAACCTCAAGGACGCACACGTCAATCGGAGCGTCGGCGAAGGCCGCGAATGCGAGCACCGTCAGCACCTCAAAGAAGCTCATGCGGGGTCCACCCGCCGCCACAGAGCGACCATCTACCAGGTCGATCATCGGCGCGACGTCGTTCCACACGGCAATGAAGGCGTCGCGAGAGATCGGCTCACCGTCGATCTGGATCCGTTCGCGGACGCTCGTCAGGTGGGGCGAGGTGAAGAGTCCCGTGCGCAGGCCGTGGGCGCGCACCAACGATTCGACCATGCGGGCCGTTGACGTCTTCCCGTTGGTGCCCGTGAGGTGAATGACCTTGAAGGTGTGTTGCGGATTGCCGAGCAGATCGCATACCTCGCGCACGCGGTCGAGGGTGGGTTCAAAATCGTGTTCGGGGTTGCGAGACACAATGTGGGCGTAGATCTCGCGCTCAGCTTGCTCAAGGCTCAACCCGCCCGGGACGGCGTCGCTCATGGCTTTAGTGTTCCATGCCCCGAGGAGCCACGGGGCCGACGCTGCTAGCGACTACGCCGCCACGTTCGCCGTGGGCCCATCGGGCGTATCGATATCGGGTGCGGAGGTCGCGGACAGCACCTCACGCACTTCGCTCACGAGCGTGACCGAACCCGTGCACAGCACGGCGCCTGTCACACCTGCCATGTCGCACGCCCGCGCCAGGGCCTCCTCAACCGACAGCGCCTCGATCACGCGTGCATCACCAAAGAGCGTCCGCGCCACCTCACCGAGTTCATGAGGATCGGTTGCCCGTGGCGAGCACGTGCGCGTCACGACAACCGCGTCAACAAGCGGCTCGATCCCTTCGAGGATGCCTGCGCCGTCCTTGTCGGAGAGCACCGCGACCACTCCAACGAGCGCCCGCTCCCCTACCGTTTCGCGTACGGCCGCCGTGATCGCGGCAATGCCGTGGGGATTGTGAGCGGCGTCAACCACCACGAGCGGGTGTTGCGCCACCTGCTCCATGCGCCCTGGCGAGGACGCGTCGGCAAAGCCCGCGTAGACCGCTGCGTGGTCAAGTTCGCGCGGCACACCATTGCCCATGAACACTTCGGTGGCCGCGAGCGCGGCAAGGGCATTTTGCGCCTGGAAGTCGCCGTGCAACGGAATGTCGATGAGCGGGTAGGTGCCAGCAGCGGTGCGCAGGGTGACGCGCTGACCGTCCATATGGGCCTCGCGCTCCACCACAGACATGTGCGCGCCTTCCCACAGCAAGGACGCCCGACGCTGGCGGCAGACGCCGGTGATGACCTCGGCGGCCTCGTCGACTTGGGCGGCGCTCACCACGGTCGCGTGCTGCTTGATGATGCCCGTCTTCTCGAGCGCCACCCCAACAACGGAGTCACCAAAGTACGACTCGTGGTCGAGCGCCATTGGCGTGAGGACTGCCACTTCGCCATCGCACACGTTCGTCGCGTCGCGCTGGCCACCGATGCCCACCTCGATGACCGCGGCGCCCACGCGAGCGTCGGCAAAGGCAACGAACCCCAGGACGGTCAGGACCTCAAAGAAGCTCATCCGGGGCCCGCCCACGCGCAAGGAGTACGTGTCGACACGGTGGATGACGGGCGCCACGCGCTGCCACAACTCGATGAGCGCAGGCTGGCCAAGCGGCTCGCCATCGATTTGAATACGCTCCCGCAGGCTGTGCAGGTGCGGCGACGTAAACAGGCCCACACGCAGTCCCTGCGCACGCAGCAGCGACGCCGTCATGCGGCTCGTCGACGTCTTGCCGTTGGTCCCGGTCACGTGCACGATGCGCAGCGCATCTTGAGGATCGCCCAGGTATTGCAGGGCCATCGCGACTCGACGCAACTTGGATTCGTGGTCGCCTTCGGGGCGTCGGTCGAAGATGTGAGCGTGGATCTCACGCTCGGCTTCGGCAAGGCTCAGCCCAGGGAAAATGGGGGTGGTCACGCAGATATTGTGCGGCCTGCGTATGAGCGGTTATGACCACTTTGGCGACCTTCTTTTGGCGACCCCCGCCATCACGGCGCAGGCGGGTGCAAGTGTCCTGGTATCGAGCCTGATGACGGCGCGACGTTGTAGCAAAATCTTCCACGTTTTCACGCGCACTAACCGGGCAAAACGGACTAAAGTGGCGCCACGCCCACCCCCCATCGTCGCCGCGTCGTCGCGCTCGCTTTGGCGGCCGCGGTCGTTGCCGTCGCGTGCGCCCCCACGCCCGGGCCAGCACCGAGCCACTCCCCGCTCCTTGGCTCGGCAATTCTTGAGCCGGTGACGGCCACGCGACCGTGCCGACCGCGGCGGCCGAAGAAGACGTGTCGAGCCCCACTCATGTCATTGGCACAGGCACCCCAGCTCGTGCACCTCAACCGCACTGGCCGCCGCTGTGCGCGGAGGTGGAATCGTCACGTTCAACTGCGGACCAAGCCCCGTCACCATTGAGTTGACGTCCACTCTCACCACGTGCAACACCCACAACTGCACGCACCCCTGGCAGGGAGGCGCGGTCAACAACAAGCTCGTTATCGACGGCGGCGGCGGGGGCGCCGTGCGGCTCACGCACCAAACGGCGACGTCCTACATCGTCAACTCGACGCTCGAGGGCAACTCCTGTGCCAACGGTGGCGCGATCTCGGGATTGCACGCCTCAATCCACCTCATCAACTCGATGGTGACGGGCAACACCGCCACCTGCTCAGGGGCGAACTCAGGTCAGGCCGGACGGGCACGCTGTCGATCCGCGACTCGGTGATCGTGCACAACTCGGGCGAGCGCTTCTCCACTGCTCCCTACCGCGACATCGTCTACTTGGGCAAGAGCCTCACCGTCACGAACTCTACGGTTGAGTAGCGCGAGCCGATCCCTCGACCCCGCGGCAATGCAGCGGGGTCCCGTGGACGACAGCAGAGGGGGGATCAGACCGTCGCCCACGGGACGTCTTATGCGTGGTGGAGCCGGTCGAAGTGCTCCACGGGGAACGTCGCCGTGTTGTCACCCAGCAAGAGCGAGCGATACGTGGCGGTGGCCGCTTCTTCGAGGTTCATCGCGCGCCGATACGCCATTCCAATCGAGTCACCAACGGTCGTACACCCGTGGTGGCGCATGATGACGCAATTGTGCTGAGCAAGTTGCTCAGCCGCGGTCTCGGCAAGTTCCACGCTGCCATTGGGGTGAAACTCCGTGTAGCCAATTGACTTGACGTAATACGCATGGTCCAAAGTGAGCAAACGAATGTCACGCCGCAGCACCGACAGCAACACCGCGTGTTGCGGGTGGACGTGGACGACGGCCGTGACATCGGGCCGCCTCAGGTACGCGCGCTGGTGGAGCTTCCACTCGCTCGACGGCTTCGTGTCGGGCGACAACACATTGCCGTCAAGGTCAACGACGGCGAAGTCGTCTCGGGTCAGCCGATCAAGCCACGTGCCCGCACCGGTCACCACGAAGGTGCGCTCGTCGAGGCGGGCCGACAAGTTGCCGCCACTCGCCTGCACCAGGCCCGACGCGACGGCTGTGCGCCCCACCTCCGCGAGTTCCGCACACATCTGGTTCAGCATGGTCAGGCTTCCTTCCCTGAAGCGGCAGCGACGGTGGCACGCCGATAGGCGTAACGCGACACGGTGAACGCGAGCGCGAGTGCGACAACAAGGACAACGCCACGTAGAGCCGCCTTGGTGTTGAAGTCGATCCCCACGAGGTCAAGACCCACATTGAGCATGCTGAGGAAGAGCACACCGATGATGGTGCCGACGACGTTGGGTCGGGTGTGGCGATGGATCGAGGCGCCAATGAACACGGCCGCAATGCCGTCAAGAAGGTACGAGAATCCCGACAGCGGCGTGTAAATGCGCAGACCGGAGAGCAAGAGGATGCCTGCGATCGACGCGACGACGGCAGAGCCGATGTAAACGAGCGCTCGGTAGCGTCGGGTGCGCAGCCCCGCGACCCGTGCCGCCGAATCCTGCACACCCATCGCGTCGATCCGCCGGCCCAGCGTGGACCGCGTGAGGCCCACATAGAAAATGAGCGCCAGGACGGCAACAATCCATACTTCATTTGGGATGCCGAAGGTCGATCCTCCAGCCAATTGCTGGAATCCCTCCGGAGCGTTGCGGTAGTTGATGTTTGCACCACCGTTTGTCCCGATTTGCTGGACCGACCGACCGATAAAGAAGGTGCCCAAGGTCGCAAGGAACGGGGTCACTCGCAACACAACGATGAGGACGGCATTGAGGACACCTATGAGGGCGCCACCGCCAAGGCCGCACAGCACCGCAACGTGCCACGGCAATCCCCACGACAGCATCGCAACCACGGTGAACCACGCACCGAAGTCGAGTGCAACACCGACCGAGAGGTCGATACCTCCGGACAACACCACCACCGTCAAGGCAAGGGCGACAACAAGCAAGATCGCGCTGCCTTCAAGGATGTTGACGAGGTTCGAACCCGTGAGGAAGTTGGGCGACTGGACGGAGAACATCGCAAACAGCAGGGCAAACATGATGATGAATGCCCCGCGCAGAGCGATATCGAGCAGGCCGCTTCGAGACATGCGCGCTGCGATCGAGCCACGGATACCCACTGTCATTTCCTTTCTCGGGTCTGGAACGCCGCGGCGATCACGACAATGAGGATGAGGACGCCCTTCCAGCCATCCACCCACGAGTTCGATACCCGGTTGAGGATGAGCGCGTTGGACAGCAGCGCCACGAGGATGGCCCCCAACATGGCTCCGGGCACGGTGACGACATTGCGCGGTGAGAACGCCGCTCCAACGAAGGTGGCGAGCACCGTGTCGACCAATAGCTGTTCATCGATGCCGGGACTCGAGCCAGAGCCGCGCGCGAGCAACAGCACTGCGGCGACACCAGCGATCACGCTCGCTAATACATAGGTGTACGCGACGGTGCGGCGCACGTTAATACCTGCCGCCTCTGCGGCATCCCGGCTCCCACCGCTCGCCTGAATGCGCATCCCTAGTGCGCTGCGGTGACCAAGCAACCACACGAGGGCCATCAGCACCACCATGAGCACAACGGGTGCGGGGGCTCCGAGGATGTCGGCATCTCGGACCCACGTGATGACGGGGTCGTCAACGTTAATGCGGCGGTTTTGGCTGACGACGCGGGAGATCCCGACCACGCTCACGTACGTTCCGAGCGTTGCCAAGATGGGCGGCAATCCGATACGCGACACCAAGAGGGCGTTAACTCCACCGATGACGAGAGCGGCCGCAACCGCAAGCCCGAGCGCGAGCACGAATGGCGTGCCGATGTGCGTCAGTTGGTCCGCGATGATGACCGTCGCAAGGGCCGCGCTCGCGGGGAGCGAGAGGTCAATTCCACCGTTGACGGCGTCATTGCCGCCGCCCATGACGACGAGAGCGAGGCCGAATGACACGACCGCAATTGGTGCCGCCTGGACGAGGCTTGACCAGAGGTTATTGGAGCTGAGCACGAGCGGGGATTGCGTCGCGAGGTACCCCAGCAGAATGAGGATGACGGCGATCGGACCGCGCCGCAGAGCGAAGCGTTGCACGCTCTGACGGGTGATGCGATCGATAAGCCGCCGTGGCAAGGCAGTCGCTGTGAGCGTCGTCATGTCAGGCCGCCTTCGTGACGGTCGAGGTCATCGCCTCGACAAGTTCGTGATGAGCGAGCCCCTCAGTAGATAGAGAGGCCGTGATGCGACCACGCACAATCACCTCGACTCGGTGGCACAAACCGAGAATCTCGGTCGGGTCGTTGGATGACACGACAATTGCGGCACCGCTCGCGGCAAGGTCGGCGATGAGCCGATAGATCTCCGCCTTCGCACCAATATCGACTCCGACGGTGGGGTCATCGAAGATCAAGACCGTCGCGTCGGCCTCAAGGGCGCGCGCGAGCACCACCTTTTGCTGGTTACCTCCCGACAAGAACCGTGCTTGCTGAAGCGGCGCAGGCGGGCGGATATCAAGGCGGCCGATCATCTCCTCTGCTCGGCGGCGCACGGCCCGGCCCTTCACGAGACCCCACGTGGAGACGTCATCGAGTGTCGACAAACTGATGTTGTCTTCGACCGAAAAATCGAGAACGAGACCATCCGACCGGCGGTCGCGCGGGATCAGCACCATCTTCGCGGCGAGCGCATGCGCCGGGGAGGCGAGCCGACGCTTCTCCCCCGCGATTGACACGGACCCCGATCGCGCTTTACGCAGTCCCATGATCGTGTCAACAAGTTCTGCCGCACCGGAGCCGAGCAGTCCAGCGATCCCCACTACTTCGCCTGCACGCACTTTGAGGTCCACCTCGGCGAACGTCCGCCCGTCGCCGAGCTGTGCAACCTCAAGGTGGACTCGATCGGACGGAGCAGGACGAGGCGGGAACAAGTCCCCGACGTCGCGTCCCGTCATCATGCGGATGAGGGTGCCGGTCTCACCGTCGTGGACGTCCTCGACGACGCCAACGTCGGTGCCATTGCGGAAGACGGTGACGCGATCACACAGCCCGGTGATTTCCTCGAGGTAGTGCGAGACATAAACAATGGCGATGCCGCTATCGCGCAAACGTCGCACGGCATCAAGCACACGGGACACCTCGGCGTGGGCGAGGGGCGCCGTCGGCTCATCAAAAACGACGATGCGGGCACCGGGCTCAACGAGCGCACGCGCAACCTGGACGAGTTTGCGTTCGGCAGGCGAAATGTCGCGAATGAGCGCAGCGGGGTCAAGATCAACGCCGAGCATGTCGCGCAGGACGGTGGCGGCGCGTTCACGCATGTGCCGGTGACGAATTCCGTACCACCACTGCTCCTCTTGGCCCATGAACACCGACTCGGCAACGGTGAAGTGCGGCACGAGGTGGAGCTCTTGGTGGATGAAGCGCAAGCCGAGGCGGCGCATGACCGCCGGAGTGATCTCGTGCACCTCTTCGCCATTGATATGGACAGTTCCCGCATCGTGGCGGTACACGCCCGCGAGAATCTTGATCAGAGTGGACTTGCCGGCTCCGTTTTCACCGATAAGCCCGTGAACCTCACCTGCGGCCACGCTTAGTGAGGCATCGTCGAGCGCCTTGACGCCCGGAAAGACCTTTGAAATTCCTGCAAGCTCGACCGCGGCAGGCTGTGATGGGGTGCCCATGCGTAGTTCCTTGGGGTTGCTGGGTCGCGGGACGGCGGAAGCCGCCCCGCGACCACTGTGAGCGGGGAAGGGGACCCGCGCTACTTGTCGTAGCCGAGCTGCTTGTAGACCTCTTCAGCACCTTCGGGGCCGTCGGCCGGGAAGATCTCCACGTAGGTCTGCTCTTCGACGGTCTGGCCCGCGAGGTACTTCGCCACGTTCTGCGCAGCGAAGGTTGCGATGAGGCGAGGCTGCTGGGCCACGTTGCCGATGAAGGGGCTACCCGGCTCCATCATGATTTCGAGGGTGTCGGGGCCCGCGTCAATCGCCGTCACGACAACGTCGTCGCGACCAGCGTCTTGAATCGCCTGGACCACGCCAATGGCTGGCTGATCCCAGCACGCCACGTGAATCGCGTCGATGTCGCCCACACCGTAACGCTCAAGGAGCGTCTGCGTCTGCTGGCGTGCGTCCTCCGGTGCGTTGGAGAACTCTTCCGCGAGCTCGGGCGTGAGGAGCTCAATACCAGGGTATTCGTTTTCCAGCGTCGTCCGCCATGAGTCATAGCGAACGCCACAGAAGGACAGGCTCTCACTGAAGGCGTTGAAGACCGCCACCTTGCCGCTTCCGTCCAGGTAGTTACCAAGGATGCGGGCGGCTGCTTCACCGGCGGCTTCGTTGTCGGATTGTGAGTTGTTGACGACAAACTCGGAGTCACGGTCGACACCGAAGACGGGGATACCCGCAGCGCTCAACGCCTCGAGCTTCGGTTCGACGGCGTCGTCGCCGAGGATCGTGATGACGGCGTCAACCTGCTGGGTGAGGAACACGTCGTGGTTTTCCGCGTGCACGGTGTTGTCGCGACCACCATCAGTCGTGATGACCGTGCCGCCGAGGCGTTCAACCTCGTCAACTGCGCCCTGGAACGCCTCACGGTCCCAGAAGTGCTGCGTACCGACGACGGCGACACCAATGGTGTAACCCTCGAGGCTGAGTTCGTCGGAGCCAGGTGCGGAGGACGTCTCGCCACCGGGGGCGGCCGAGCTTGATGAGGTGGAGGAGCCCGTGTCTGACGAGCAGGCAACCAGAACGGAGGACAGTGCGATCGCCGCTCCTGCGGCAATCAGGGTACGTATGCGTCGTTGCATAGTGGGGACTTCCCTCTTCTTCGTTGAAGTGAACATTTGTTCACCTACACGTTCCATAGTGCAGTGCGGGCATGCTACGGTGCATTCACGCTCGGTGTCAAAGGTCGGGTCGAACAGCGAGGTTCGGCACCGCCGACACCCTGATGACGAAGGCTTACTGACCAATGACGACTCACCAGCCAGACGTAGTCACCGTGGGCATCCACATCGTCGACATCCTCGGATACCCCGTTCCCGCCGTCCCCGCGGGTCAAGGACTCGCGCTTCTCGATCGCATTCACATGACGCCCGCTGGCACGTGTGCCGCCACCGCAGTGGACCTCGCAAAGCTGGGAAAGAGGGTGACGACAATTGGCGTCGTCGGTGACGATGAGCTCGGTGCCTGGCTGTCGCAGCGCATGGCTGAGCAAGGCGTTGATGTGGCACACCTTCACCGCACGCAGAGCGCCCCGACGTCGGCAACGATGTTGCCTATTCGCCCCAATGGCGAACGCCCCGCGCTCCACGTCATCGGCGCCAATGCCCTCGTATCACCCGCGCACATCGACTGGGACGTCGTCGCGACGGCCAAGCACCTGCACGTCGGCGGCACGTCGTTGATGGCGCTTCTCGACGGCGAGCCGACTGCCGAGATCCTGCGACGTGCGCGCGAGCATGGCCTCACCACGTCGATGGACTTGATCTTCTCACCGGACCGCGACCAAGAGGCTCTCTTTGGGCCGTGCTACCCCCACCTTGATTACTTCTTGCCCAACGACGAGGACGCGATGGCGATTAGTGGGACCGCGAGTCCCGACGAGGCCGCCTCGTGGTTCCTCGCTCGCGGCGTCGGCGCCGCCGTCATTACCTTGGGAGCACAGGGCGCACTCTATGCCGACACGGCCGGCGAACGTTTTGTGACACCTGCTATGGCCGTTGACGTCGTCGACACGTCCGGCTGCGGTGATGCCTTCTCGGCAGGCCTCATCGCGGGAATTGTCGAAGGCAAGAGCGCGGCAGATGCCGTGCGTCTCGGGGTGGCCTGCGGATCACTCGTGGCAACCGGCTTAGGCTCGGACGCGGGGATCATTGATCGCGCTCAGGTTGACGCCTTCGCATCCTCGCACTGATGACACGGGCACCGCGGGGAGGATCCTGACATGATCGGTCGCATTGCGCGCTTGTACTACGAGCACGGCCTGACTCATCAGGAGATTGCCGACATTTTTGGCATCTCGCGCGTCAAAGTCACCCGGCTCCTTCAGGAGGCACGCGAGCGCGGCATTGTGGAGATCCGGGTTCACTCGCAGACGAGCCCATTTGTCGACGTCGAGCACGCACTCACCGAGCGCTTCGGTTTGCGTCAAGCATGGGTAGCGCCCTCCCCGTCCGACCCCGCGAAGGCGGCTGCAGCGTTCAGTAGTTGCGGAGCCGAGGCCCTGCAATCCGTCATCGACAGCGGCTCGACGGTAGCGGTCAGCTTGTCAACGGCGGTTTCGAGCGTGTGCAATGCCTTGCCGACCGCCCCGCTCGGCGGACTCTTTGTCCCGGTCAGCGGCGGCTGGTCCGGACTATCGGACGGCTCAAGCCCGGCCGAAATTGCGATGCTGCTCGGTCAACGCACCTCCGGTCGCTCGTATCGCCTGCCGGCAACGCTTGTCGCACCTGACGCAAACACCGCTCGGGCGACCCTCGCTCAACCTGAACTTGCGCAGGTGCTCGAGACTGCAGCATCGGCCGCCATCTTGCTGACAGGTATCGGCGGGACCGGCGCCAACCCGGGTCTTCTCTTCAATTCCCTTCCCGACGCCACGCGCGCCACACTCATGAGCGGCGGAGCCCTCGGGGACTTGTCGGGACGCTACTTCAATGCGGCGGGTGAACTCGTCGACAGCGACCTCAACGATCGCATCGTCGGCCTGCGCCTCGATCAGATGCGCGCCATCCCATTCCGGATCGCATTCGCGCTCGGAGCACATAAGTTGACGGCCATGCGGGCCGCACTGACCTCGCGACTCGTCAACGCCGTTGTCACTGATTTCGACACCGCCCAGTCCTTGCTTCACGAGGTGTAGTTCAATGCGCCACCGACTGAATTCTCCATGCCATCGTTCGCACAATTGCACTTCTTTGTGCACATTTGTGGAAGGATTGCCATGGTGACACGCGCGGCCGTGCTCGGTATCGATGCGGGCACAACCGCATGTAAGGCTGTCGTCTTTGCGACAGACGGTGCAATCTTGGGCATCGCACACACGGCAATTCCGCTCGCCCACGGCGCGCACGGCGAAGTAACGAGCGACATGGACGCGGCCTGGGAAGCGGTTGCCGCAGCCACCCGGGAGGCTGTCAGCGCTGCGG
>Ga0206103_100360_pt1 | contig 27485 bp, 27 predicted proteins | sample 1B5Ametagenome_FD_148638 | JGI IMG/M metagenome (GOLD analysis project Ga0206103, IMG submission 148638) | Enriched microbial communities from leaf-cutter ant dump, University of Wisconsin, Madison, United States - 1B5A | ecosystem: Environmental > Terrestrial > Nest > Insects nest > Nest dump... | reverse complement strand
GGGCAGCTGGGGGTGGGTGTCAGGAGCGGGGTCATCAGGGCGGGTGGGAGGTGGGGCCAAGGGTGGGTGGGGCGGTGAGGGCGGGGGGCGGTCAGGGGTGGGTGGGGGTGAGGTAGGAGGTGGGGTCGGCCACCACCCGGTCGAGGACCGCGTGGGCGGCGCCGGTCAGGGCGGGCAGGTCACCCGCACGCGCGGTGTCCACGCTCGGCGGGGCCCAGGGCGCCGCGAGCACGTGCGCCTGCAAGGCCGCGAGGACCGGAGCGGCGAGGTGGTCCGCCAGGCGCGCATAGGTCCCGCCGAGGACGACGTGCGGCACGTCGACGGTGTTGACGACGTTGGCGAGCGCGACACCCAGAGCCTCGCCCGCTGCGTCGACGGCGGCGCGCGCAGCGGGGTCGTCCGCCTCGAGCGCGGCGACGAGCGGGGCGACGCCGACCTCTCGTTCGAGGCCGGCGGCACGCAGCATGGCGTCCTGACCGGCGACCTGCTCGAGCTGACGCGCGCCCGCGACGAGCGTGTGGCCGAGCTCCCCCGCCCAGCCGTGCCGGCCGCCGAAGACGCGCCCGTCGAGCACGATCGCCGCGCCGATGCCGATCTCGCCGGACACGAACACGAAGCTCGGCTGACCGTCGGGCCGTCGCACGCGGGCCTCGGCGAGCGCGGCGAGGTCCGCCTCGTTGGCGAGCGCCGGCCGGTGCTCGGCGAACACGCGCGACGCCCCGGCGAGCAGTCCGACGACGTCGACCTCGCGCCAGCCCAGGTTGGGCGCCAGGAGCAGCGTGCCCGTCGTCCGGCCGACGAGCCCCGGCAGCGCGAGCGCAGCGCCGACGACCCGCACGGCACCGTCGGAGGCTGCGGCACGCTCGACGACCGCGGCACCGTCGGACGCCGGTGCCGGTGCGGCGGCGGTCGCCGCGGCGGGAGCGGGTACGGCCGCGGCGGCGGGTGCGTCCTCGGGGTCGTCGGACGGGTCGAGGTGGGCGCGTGCCGCGCGTAGGGCCTCGTCGAGCGCCTCGTCGGCCTCGGCGCCGAGCACCTGCAGGACGTGCGCGGGGTCGGACCCGCGGTAGTCGGCGTGCACCGCGCGCTCGGCGAGCACGTGCCCCGCGAGGTCGATCACGCGCACCGCGAGGTAGTCGACGTTGACCTCGGCGCCCAGCGCGAGGAGCGTGCCGCCCGCGGGGACGAGCGGGACGGCGGGGCGTCCGGCCCGCTGCGTCGGGACGGGGTCGAGCTCGGCGAGCAGGCCGCCCGCGACGAGCCGGTCGACGAGCGCGGAGACGGTCGCACGGGTCAGCCCGGTGGCCGCCGCGATGTCGGCGCGCGAGGGTGGGGTCGCCAGCGTCGCCGCGGCGTCGAGCACCTCGCGCAGCACGAGGCCCAGGTTGAGCTCACGCAGGGTGCCCTGCCGCGCCGCAACACTCTTCACGGGCTTGACCTTAGTGCGTCCCGGCCATAAGTTCAGCCGTACAACAAAAGCAGTTCCCCGCTCGACGACGAGAGGTACCGAGATGGTCCGCAAGCCCACCCCCGCTGACAAGTTCTCCTTCGGTCTGTGGACCGTCGGCTGGAACGCGCAGGACCCCTTCGGCTCGGCCACGCGCCCGTGGCTCGACCCCGTGGAGTCCGTGCACAAGCTCGCCGAGCTCGGTGCCGCGCACGTCACGTTCCACGACGACGACGTGGTGCCGTTCGGCTCCTCGGACGCCGAGCGCGAGAAGATCCTCGACCGCTTCCGCGGCGCGCTCGCCGAGACCGGCATCACCGTCGAGATGGTCACGACGAACACGTTCACGCACCCGGTCTTCAAGGACGGCGCGTTCACGTCGAACGACCGCCGCGTGCGGCGCTACGCGCTGCGCAAGATCCTGCGCAACGTCGACCTCGCCGCGTCGCTCGACGCGGACACGTTCGTCATGTGGGGCGGCCGCGAGGGCGCCGAGTACGACTCGGCCAAGGACCTGTACGCCGCGCACCAGGCCTACGCCGACGGCATCGACACCGTCGCGGCATACATCAAGGAGAAGGGCTACGGCCTGCGCATCGCGCTCGAGCCGAAGCCGAACGAGCCCCGCGGCGACATCCTGCTCCCGACGATCGGCCACGCGCTCGGCCTCATCGCCAAGCTCGAGCACGGCGACATCGTCGGCCTCAACCCGGAGACGGGCCACGAGCAGATGGCCGGCCTGAACTACACGACGGGCCTCGCGCAGGCGCTGTGGGCCGAGAAGCTGTTCCACATCGACCTCAACGGCCAGCGCGGCATCAAGTACGACCAGGACCTCGTGTTCGGCCACGGCGACCTGTTCTCCGCGTTCGCGACGGTCGACCTGCTCGAGAACGGCTTCCCGGGCGGCGGCCCGAAGTACACCGGCCCGGTGCACTTCGACTACAAGCCCTCGCGCACCGAGGACTTCGACGGCGTGTGGGAGTCGGCCCGCGCGAACATGGCCACCTACCTCCTGCTCAAGGAGCGCGCGATCGCGTTCCGCGAGGACCCCGAGGTCAAGGAGGCCATCGAGGCCGCCGGCGTGCTGGAGCTCGCCAAGCCGACGCTGGACGAGGGCGAGACGCTCGCCGACTTCCTCGCGGACCGCTCCGCGTTCGAGGACTTCGACGTCGACGCGGTCGCGAAGCACGGCTTCGGCTTCGTGCGCCTCAACCAGCTCGCGCTCGAGCACGCGCTCGGCGCGCGCGGCTGAGCCACCCGAGCAGGCCGGACAGGACCCGAGGAGGAGCTGGTATGGCGCTCGTCGCCGGGGTCGACTCGTCGACCCAGTCCTGCAAGGTCGTCGTCCGGGACGCCGCGACCGGAGCGCTCGTGCGCTCCGGTCGCGCGTCCCACCCGGACGGCACCGAGGTTGCCCCCGCCGCCTGGTGGGACGCGCTGCAGACCGCGGTCGCGGACGCGGGCGGCCTCGACGACGTCGACGCGATCAGCGTCGGCGGGCAGCAGCACGGCATGGTGACGCTCGACGAGAGCGGCGAGGTCGTGCGCGACGCGCTGCTGTGGAACGACACCCGCTCGGCGCAGGCCGCGCTCGACCTGATCGGTGAGGGCGGCGGCGCGCAGGCGTGGGCCGACGCGACCGGCTCGGTGCTCGTCGCGTCGCTCACCGTGACCAAGCTGCGCTGGCTGCGTGACGCGGAGCCGGAGAACGCGGCCCGCGTCGCGGCGGTCGCGCTGCCGCACGACTGGCTCACGTGGCGGCTCGCCGGCCACGGTCCCGGCTCGGGCCGCGACGCGTTCGCGGACCTCGTCACGGACCGGTCCGACGCGTCGGGGACCGGCTACTGGTCACCCGCGACCGACGGCTACCGGCACGACCTGCTCGAGCTCGGGCTCGGGCACGACGCCGTGCTCCCGCGCGTGCTCGGCCCGCACGAGGCCGGACCGCGCTCGGTCGTCGGCGCTCGTCGTCCCGTGCTCGGCCCCGGGGCCGGCGACAACGCGGCCGCGGCGCTCGCACTGGGTCTGCGGCCGGGTGACGTCGCCGTGTCGATCGGCACGTCGGGGGTCGTCTCGGCCGTGACGGGCAGCCCCACCGCAGACGGGTCCGGGCTCGTCAACGGCTTCGCCGACGCGAGCGGCAACTTCCTGCCGCTCGCGTGCACGCTCAACGCGTCGCGCGTGCTCGACGCGACCGCCCGGATGCTCGGCGTCGACCACGCCGGGCTCTCCGAGCTCGCGCTGCAGGCGCCCGCGGGTGCGGACGGGCTCGTGCTCGTCCCCTACCTCGAGGGTGAGCGCACGCCGAACAAGCCCGACGCGACGGGCGCGCTGCACGGGCTGCGGCTCGCCAACACCACGCCCGCGCACCTCGCGCGGGCCGCCGTCGAGGGCATGCTGTGCGCACTCGCGGACGGCATCGACGCACTTCGCGAGCAGGGGGTCGCGGTCGAGCGGCTGTTCCTCATCGGTGGTGGTGCACGGTCGCAGGCCGTGCGCCGCATCGCGCCGAGCGTCTTCGGCCTCGACGTGCTCGTCCCGACGCCGGGCGAGTACGTGGCGGACGGGGCCGCGCGGCAGGCGGCGTGGGTGCTCTCGGGCACCGACGAGCCGCCCGCCTGGAGCGCGGCGGGTTCGGCCGAGGTCTGCTCGGCCGACGCCGCACCGCACGTGCGCGAGCAGTACGCGGCGGTGCGCGAGCTCACGGGCACGCGCCCCGCGGGGGCCTGACCTCGGGCCCGCACGAGCGCGACGAAGGCCCGGGACCGCAGCGGCTGGCGGCGGTCCCGGGCCTTCGTCGTACGTGCGTCGCGACGGCGACGACGAGCCTCAGTGGGCCCGGTCGTACGCCTCGCGCACCTCGGCGCTGATGCGGCCGCGCTCCGAGACGTCGAGGCCCTGGCTCTTGGCCCACTCGCGGATCGCGTGCGCGTCGCTCGAACCACGACGACGCGACGACGACGGACGCGCCGCGCCGGCCGAGCGGCCGCCGACCTTGCGCGCGTGCCCCACCCACGCCGCGAACGCGTTGCGCAGCTCCGCGGCGCGCTCCGTGGTGAGGTCGATCTCGTAGCTCACGCCGTCGAGCGCGAACGTGACGGTCTCGTCAGCGGTCGAGCCGTCGACGTCGTCGATCAGCAGGACCTGAACCTTCTGTGCCATGTGCGCTCTCCAAAATCAGGGGTTGAAACGTGCGCACAAGCATCACACTGTGAATCAATTCTCGTCAAACGCCGGGCGTGGATTCCTCGGGCCGATTCTCTTCCTCGCGTCGCGCCTCCGCCTGATCCATGCGCGCGATCGCCTGGCGTTCGGTCCGGTCCGCGTTGAGGATCGCGCGCATCGCGTACCAGAACAGGACGCCGACACCGACCGACGGAATGACCGCCGTCAGGACCCCGCCGATGCCGTCCACGATCAGGCCTGCGGCTTCGTGAGCGGGAACAGGATCGTGTCGCGGATTCCCTGACCGGTCATCGCGATGAGCAGCCGGTCGATCCCCATGCCCATTCCGCCCGAGGGCGGCATCGCGAACTCCATGGCCGTCAGGAAGTCCTCGTCGATGCGCATCGCCTCGTCGTCGCCGCGCGCCGCGAGCAGCGCCTGCGCCTCGAACCGCTGCCGCTGGACGACCGGGTCGACGAGCTCGGAGTACGCGGTCGCGAGCTCGAGCCCGCGCACGTACAGGTCCCACTTCTCGACGAGCCCCGGCTTGCTGCGGTGGTCGCGCGTGAGCGGCGACGTCTCGACCGGGAAGTCCCGCACGAACGTCGGCGCCCACAGGTGCGCCCCCACGTGGTGCTCCCACAGCTCCTCGACGAGCTTGCCGTGGTTGCGCTGCGCGGGCGCGAGCTCGAGCTCGGCCTTCTCGAGCAGCGCGAGCAGCGTCGCGTCGTCGGTGTCGTGCGTGATCTCGACGCCGACCGCCTCGGACAGCGACTCGTACATCGTCAGGTGCGTCCAGTCGCCGCCCAGCTCGTACGGCGCGCCGTCGGGCAGCGTCACGGTCGTCGTGCCCAGCGCCTCGAGGGCCGCGGTCTGCACGAGGTCCTGCGTGAGCGCGGCCATCGTGTCGTAGTCGCCGTAGGCCTCGTACGCCTCGAGCATCGCGAACTCCGGGGAATGCGTCGCGTCGACGCCCTCGTTGCGGAAGTTCCGGTTGATCTCGAAGACCTTCTCGACGCCGCCGACCGCGGCCCGCTTCAAGAACAGCTCGGGCGCGATACGCAGGAACAGGTCGATGTCGAACGCGTTCATGTGCGTCTCGAACTGCCGCGCCGCCGCACCTTCCGGCCGGACCTGGAGCATCGGGGTCTCGACCTCGAGGAATCCCCGGCGCGCGAAGTTGTCGCGCAGCGAACGCACCACGCCCGCACGCGTGCGCACCATGTCACGCGACTTCTGGTTGACGATCAGGTCGACGTACCGCTGACGCACGCGAGCCTCGTCGGACAGCCCGACGACCGTGCCGTCCTCGCGCTCGTACAGGTTCGGCAGGGGCCGGATCGCCTTGGCCGCCAGCCGCCACGAGTCCGCGAAGACCGACAGCTCGCCGCGCTTGGACTGGATCACGCGCCCGTGCACGAACAGGTGGTCACCCAGGTCGACGTCCGACTTGAACGCCGCGAGCCGGTCCTCGCCCACCTCGGCGAGGGACAGCATCGCCTGCAGCCGCGTGCCCGCACCGTCCTGCAGCGTCGCGAAGCACAGCTTGCCCGTGTTGCGCAGGAACACGACCCGACCGGCCACGCCGACCTCGTCGGACGTCTCCTCGCCCGGCTCGAGCGCCGGGTACGCCGCACGCACCTGCTCGATCGTGTGCGTGCGCGGCAGCGACACCGGGTAGGGCGCGGTCCCCTCCGCGAGCAGCCGCTCGCGCTTCTCGCGCCGGATCCGGATCTGCTCGGGCGTGTCGTCGACGGGCAGACCGGCGGCGGGCGCGGCGGAACCGGGCGAGAGAGGGGTGTCGGTCACCCGCCCATGGTAGTCGGCGCCCCGCGCGTCCTCGGGCGCCGTCGCGGGCCGTCAGTCGGCGTCGTCGTAGCCGTCCGCCAGGACGTAGCGCAGTCCCGCCCCGCACCATCCGACGACCGTCACGGCCGCGGCGAGCGGGGCGTCCGCCGCGTGGTTCGGCAGCGCCCACACCGCCGCGGTCGCCGCATCGTCGACCGTCCCGAACAGCCAGCAGACCAGCACGACGACGAGCAGCGGGAGCCACGACGTGCGCCGCGGCAGGACGCATCCGCTGAGCGTCGCGAGCGCGACCCCCAGGAGCACGTTCCGCACGACGACGACCGCCGCGTCGGGCGCGTCCCGGACGACCAGGACCGGCAGCGCGGCGGCGACCGTGAGCACCGCGGTGCCGAACGCGTACCAGGCCGCACGGCGCAGCCGCATCCGTACGGGTGCGACGAAGCGCTCGAGCACGGCCGACGGCGGGACCACGCACGTCGTCCACGCCCCGCTCAGCGCGAACGGCACGAGCACGAGCGGGACGGCCGCGCGCGGCACGCTGCCCGACGGCACGCCCACGACGCCCAGCGGCAGGAGCACGCCCGCGACGACGACGAGGACGGCGGCACCGGCGAGCACGTCCAGCCGTCGGCTGCGCGCGAAGAGGACGACGACGCCGCCCGTCAGACGCCGCACGTGCGGGCCGCCCGGAGCAGGTCGAGCGCGGCTGCGTCGTCGAGCGGCAGGACCGGCTCCTCGCCGGGCGACACGACCGTGACGTCCGGGACGAGCCAGCCGAGGAACGCGTAGTACCGCTCGACGGCCTCGTCCGCGGGCGTCCCGGGCTCCGCGCAGTCGACGACGAAGCTCGAGATCATCTGCGCGGCGTCGGGCCGGACGGCCTCCGACGTGCCGAACGGCACCGGCACCGGCAGGACCATCCCCGGGCCGCCCGCCGGGCCGTACGTGACGGGCTCCGGCGCGGTCCACACGCTCCGCACGCGTTGTGCGAGGGGCGCGAGCTCCGTGGCGAGGAGATCCAGGTCGCGAGCCTGCTCGCGCGGCAGGCAGACCTGGTCGGCCCCGAGGCCACGGCACGCCCAGCCCCCGGCCGGGACCGCCGCGTACGCGGGCAGCGCCGACACGGGCCCGAGCGCGACGAGGCCGACGACCGTCAGCCCGGCCCCGACGATCGTCGGACGAGCGCGTCGCACGGCCCGGCCCGCGGCGAGCGCGGACAGCCCGCCGCCGAGGCACCCGAGCACCAGCACGAGCGCCACCACGGACACCGCGCGCGGTGCGAGCGTGACCGCGAGTCGACCCTCCGTCGCCGCGAACCGCAGGATGCCGCCCCCGTCCCCGGGCACGACGACGTACGTGAGGTACAGCGCGAGCCCGACGCCCGGCGGCGCGACCCACGTCGGCACGACGAGGCCCGCTGCGGCACCCAGCGCGGCGGCCGCGACGGTCCCCACGACGACGGGCGCGAGCGCGAGGTAGGCGGCGGGCTGCGCGAGCGAACCGTGCAGCGCGGCGACCAGGCCTGCGACGAGCACGCTCGCGGTGAGCCCCGCGAGCGACCACGCGGTGACCTGCCCGGCCTCGCGGACCAGCACCCGCAGGCGCGCACGGTCCGGGAGCGCGAGCACCAGCTCCCGCGTCGCTCGCCGGTGGACCTGGACGACGGCCGCGCAGATCGCCGCGGCCGTGATCGGCCAGGCCAGCAGCGCGCCCGCGAGCGCGGCCTGGAGCGCACCGGCACCCGACCGCACCATCGCCGGGTCCCGCAGCGCGAGGTCCGCCGCCATCGCGGCGGGCCACGTCAACGCGGCGACGGCCGCCCCGACGCCGGCGCGGCCACCGCTCACGGCTCCTCCCCGCGCGCGCTCACCCGCGCGAGCACCGCGAGGAACCCGCGCTCCCCCGCCGACATGCCGTCGCCCATCCCGTCGCCGCGGTCGGCCGACGCGCCCAGCTCCTCGAGCGCGTGCGGCGGCCCGTTCCACACGAGCCGCCCCTCGTCGAGCACCAGGATGCGGTCCGCGAGCGACAGGAGGTCGTCGACGATGTGGGTCGCCCACACGACCGCGCGCCCGCCCGACGTCGCGAGCACGTGCTGGCGCAGCCGGACACGCTGCACCGGGTCGAGGCCCGCGGTCGGCTCGTCGAGCACGAGGATCGACGGGTCGTGCACGAGCGCCTGCGCCAGGGACGCGCGACGCGCCTGACCGCCCGAGAGCCGCCCGATCGGGGTGTCCCGACGGTCGCTGAGCCCGACCGCGTCGATCGCGTCGGCCACCCGCACCGCGCCCGAGCGGCCGAGCCGGCTCACCGCGAAGTACCGCACGAGATCGTGCACCGACATGCTGCGCGACCACCGGGGGTCCTGCGGCAGGTACCCGACGGACTCCCGCAACCGCGACGCGTCGGCGCGTGTCACGACGGGTGCACCGTCGAACCGCACCACTCCCTCGTGCGCCAGCTCGAGCCCCGCGAGCAGCCTCAGGAGCGTGGACTTGCCCGCGCCGTTGGGGCCGAGGATCCCCGTGACCCCGACCGCGACCTCGGCCGAGAGGCCACGCAGCGCGGGGACCCCGCGGTAGGCGTACCCGACGCCCTCCAGTCGGACGTCGGGACACCCGCGCGCCGACCGGTCCCCCGCGCCCCCGTGCACCATCGGCCGAACGTAGCAGGAGCCGCGGACGCAGCACTCCCGGCCGTTCGAACTGGCTGCGGGAAGATCGACCCCAACGCGCGGGGCACGCACGAGCGTTGTCGCTACGACATCCCGACGACCGAGGGGAACCGCCGTGGCACGACCATGGGAACAGCTGCTGGACCAGGTGGCGCGCGAGCGCTGGCCGCGCCTGGTGGCCCACGCCGCGCTCGTCGCCGGCTCGCGGAGCGAGGCGCCGGACCTCGTACAGGAGGCGCTGATCGCGACGTTCCGCGGCCGTGCCCGGTTCACCACCGTCGAGCAGGCCGAGGCGTACGTGCGCCGCGCGATCGCGTCCCGCGCGGTCGACGAGGCCCGCCGACGCACCCGCGAGCGCCTCGTCGCGCTGCGCGCCGCCGCCCAGCCCGCGCCGCCCGACACCGTCGAGCCACCGGGCCCCGGCCGCGACGTCGTGCGCGCGCTCGCCCTGCTGTCCCCGCGCGAGCGCGCGTGCGTCGTCCTGCGGCAGATGGAGGACCTCTCCGTCGCGGAGACGGCCTCCGTGCTCTCCCTCTCCGAAGGCTCCGTCAAGCGGTACTCCGCCGACGGTCTGGCCAAGCTCGCCGAGATCCTCGGCACCCACCCGCACGACGGGACGGACGACGAGCACGTCGCCGTCCGGCCCACCCCGCGCATCGTCCCCGGAGGCGCACGATGAACCTCGACCAGCTCCTGACCGACGCGCGCGACGAGATCGCGCAGGCGACCGCACCCGTCGACGAGCGCACCCTGACGCGCGTGCGCGGCACCGTGCGCCGCGCCCGCATCCAGCGGCACACCGTCGAGTCCGTCGGCGCGGTCGCGTGCGTGGGCGTGCTCGGCCTCGGCGCCTGGGCGCTCGCCTCGTCGGGCGCCACCACGCCCGTGGACCCCGCGACGCGCAGCGCGACGCCCGACACCTCGTCGTCCCCGGTCCCCACGCCGACGTCGGCACCGACCGCCTCCGCCGACGACGGTCCGGTCGTGCGCGCCGACGAGATCGACGACGCGACCGTGCTCGCCCGGCTGTCCGCTCCGCGCACCGGCGAGCGCTGGCACGACGAGCCGATCGACGCGAGCGACGCGCTCGACGCGCTGTTCACGCCCGACGAGCTCGCGGGCGGCCCCGAGTACGAGCTCACCCTCGTCGGCGACCGGGAGGTGTCCGCGATCTACGCGCTGCAGCTCCCGGCGATCTTCGAGGGCGACGTCGTGACCTGGGGCACGCGCGTCGAGCTGTACGAGATCGACGAGGACGGCCCGCGCGCTATCCTGTGCCCGAGCGCGCGCACCGGCGACGCGTGCGCGACCGAGTTCTCGTCGTCGAAGGCCGTCGCGGACCGCGACACGTTCTACGACACGCTCACGCTGCCGGCGAGCCTCCCGCTCGGCGAGAGCTGGGCGTTGTCCACCGAGGTCACGCGCACGGACGGCGCGAAGGTCGTCGGGGTGCCCGCGCCGCAGCAGGACGACGAGCAGCCGCTGATCCCCGTCGCGCACCTCGGGGCGCTCACCGTCGTGCAGCGCGAGGTACGCAGCGAGCTCGACGGCGCACGGTCCTTCTCCTACGCGGTCCTCACGCCGCTGCGCACGCTCGTGCCCGTCGCCGACGCCGACGTCCCCGGGCTCGACTACCTCGCCATCACGTGGGACGACGGCGTGGACCGCAGCGAGCAGACGGTGGACGGCGCCTGGGCGCGGTACGCCGTGGCCCCCGCCGTCGGCACGTGCTCCAGCGCGCAGGTCACCATCGATCCCGACCACGACCCGACGCGCTGGCGCACGGCCGGCACGACCGCCGACGGACGCGACGTCGTGGTCCCCGCAGCGGACGACCCGTTCGCGGCCGCCGTGCACCGCTGGCACCTGGAGCACTCCGGCACGATCGACACCGCCACCGGCGAGACGCTCACCGGGCTCGCCGCGGGCTACCGCTACGCGAGCGTGGGCGAGCTCCTCGACGCGCAGTCCCTGTACGGCGTGCAGGGTCCCGGCGGCGAGTGGCACCTGCACCTGCGACCGGAGGCGACGAACGTCGTCTGGGAGTGCGTGTGAGGCCGTTCAGCCGTGACGCAGGTCGAGGGCCAGGTCGAGGATCGGCGAGGAGTGCGTCAGTCCGCCGACCGACAGGTAGTCGACACCCGTGCCCGCGACCTCGGCGGCGCGGTCCAGCGTGAGGTTGCCGGTCGCCTCGAGCTCGGCACCGGGTGCGACCGCGCGCACGGCGGCGACGACGTCCGCGAGCACCGGGGTCGGCATGTTGTCGAGCAGCAGGAAGTCCGCACCCGCCGCGACGGCCTCGAGCGCCTGGTCGCGCGTGTCCGCCTCGACCTGGATCGCGACGTCCGGGAACCGGGTGCGCACCGCGTCGATCGCGGCCGTGACCGAGCCGGCCGCGGCGACGTGGTTGTCCTTGACCATCGCCACGTCGTACAGGCCCATGCGCTTGTTGGTACCGCCGCCGCAGCGCACCGCGTACTTCTCGAGCGCGCGCAGGCCGGGCGTGGTCTTGCGCGTGTCGAGCACGCGCGCCGGGGTGCCCGCGAGCGCGTCCGCCCAGCGGCGCGTGTGCGTCGCGACGCCCGACGCGCGCGACGCGAGGTTGAGCAGCGTGCGCTCCGCGACCAGCAGGAGCTGCACGGGTCCGACGAGCTCGGCGAGCACGTCACCGCGCCGCACGCGCGAACCGTCCGGCAGGTGCACGACGAACGTCGCGGGCGTCAGGTCGAGACGCTGCGCGACCTGACGCAGCACCACGGGCACGGCGACGAGCCCCGCGACGACCCCGTCCGCGCGGGCCACGAGGTCGGCCGTGCCGGTCGTGGTCGCGGCGATCGTGGCCTGCGACGTCACGTCGCGCCCGGGGGTCGGGCCGAGGTCCTCGTCGAGCGCGGCCGCGACGAGCCGGTCGATCGCGGCCTCGTCGGGACCCGCGTCGCCCGGCAGGACCCCCAGGCGGGCGCCGGTCGGGTCGCTCTCGCGTGCGGTCATCAGGGTCCTCCGATCGGCGCGGGTGGATGGGACGGGGTCACGCGACGGGCGCGCGCTGCACGACGAGCGTGCCGTCCGGGTCGAGGCGCGCCTCCAGACGCACGCGCCAGTGCTCGTCGTCCCGGTCGGGGAAGTCGCTGCGCGCATGCCCGCCGCGGCTCTCGTGGCGCGCGAGCGCGGTTGCGGTCAGGACGCTCGCGACCTGGTGCACGTTCGTCGTCTCCCACTCCGCGACCTGCGGCACGGCGAGCAGACGGCCGTCGTCGTGGCGCTGGTGGGCATCCGTCGGCACGGCGGCGAGCTGGGCGGCGGCCCGCTCCAGGCCCGGTGCGGATCGCAGCACCCCCGGTCCGTCCGTCGCGACACGCTGGATGCGCGCACGCGACGCGGCCGCGACGAGCGCCTCGTCGCCCGGCCGGTCGACGGGGTCGCGGTGCACGAGCGCACCCGCGGCGACGTGCTGGGTCACGTGCTCGGTGATGTGCCGGGCGGCGCGGTGCGCGAACACGAGACCTTCCAGCAGGGAGTTCGACGCGAGCCGGTTCGCACCGTGCACGCCCGTGCACGCGACCTCGCCCGTGGCGTACAGCCCGGGGATCGTCGTGCGGCCGACGAGGTCGGTGAGCACGCCGCCCGAGTGGTAGTGCTGCGCGGGGGCGACCGGGACCAGGTCCGTCGTGAGGTCGATGCCGTGCTCGAGCAGGCGCTCGTTGATCGTCGGGAAGCGGCGGCGCAGGAAGTCCGCCCCCAGGTGGCGCGCGTCGAGCCACACGTGGTCCGATCCGGTGGCGGCCATGCGGTGCACGATCGCGTGCGCGACGACGTCGCGCGGCGCGAGCTCCGCCATCGGGTGCACGTCCGGCATGAAGCGCACGCCGTCCGTGTCGAGCAGCAGCGCACCCTCACCGCGCACGGCCTCCGAGACGAGCGTGAGCTGACCCTTCACGCCCGACCCGAGCCACAGCACCGTCGGGTGGAACTGCACGAACTCCACGTCGCCCAGCACGGCCCCGGCCCGCAGCGCGGCCGCGATGCCGTCGCCCGTCGCCTGCGGCGGGTTGGTCGACGAGCGGAACACCTGACCGATGCCGCCGGTCGCGAAGATCACGGCCTTCCCGAGCGCGGCCCCGACACCGTCGCGCTGCCCCTCGCCGATCACGTGCAGCGTGACGCCGCACGCCGGCCCCGGCCGACCGTCCGGCCCCGGCGCCGCCGTGAGCACGTCGAGCACGAGCGCGTGCTCGATCACCTCGATGCCCGGGTCGTCCCGCACCGCCTCGATCTGCGCGACGAGCGCACGCGAGATCTCCGCACCGGTCGCGTCGCCGCCCGCGTGCGCGATCCGGTCCGCGTGGTGACCGCCCTCGCGCGTGAGCGAGATCTGCCCGTCGGGCTGGGTGTCGAACACCGCACCGCGTCCGACGAGCTCGCGCACGCGTGCCGGCCCCTCCGTCACCAGCACCTCGACCGCACGCGGGTCGCACAGCCCGACACCCGCGACGAGCGTGTCCTCGAGGTGCGCCGCAGGCGAGTCCTGGGGGTCCAGCGCCGCGGCGATCCCGCCCTGCGCCCACACCGTCGAGCCCGACGCGAGCCGGTCCTTCGTCACGAGCAGGACCCGAGGCACACGCGTGCGCAGCTCGAGCGCCGCCGTGAGCCCGGCGATCCCCGACCCGACGACGATCGCGTCGACCTCGACGACCCAGCCCGCAGCGGGTGCCGCGAGGGCGGTCGCGAGGCGCGTCACCGGGCCGCGCCGTGCGGACCCGGTGCGGCCTGCGTCTCGGCGGCTCCGTGCGCGTGCGGTCCGACGACCCCGCAGCCGGGGTGCGTGTGCGCGCGTGAGCGGTCGACGGGGTGCGGGTGGTCGACGAGCTCGCGGCCCTGCGCGAACGGCACGCCGCTCGGCTGCAGGCCCGCGGCCGCGGTCCACTCCTCGGGCACCTGGCCCGGGTCGTCCGACAGGTCGACGATCCGGTTGTCCGAGTCGACGAGCACCACGTGCGGCTCGTACGTGCGGGCCTCCGCGTCGGACAGCAGCCCGTACGCGATGAGGATGACGATGTCGCCCGGGTGCACGAGGTGCGCGGCGGCGCCGTTGATGCAGATCTGCCCCGAGCCCGCCTCGCCCGCGATCGCGTACGTCGTCAGGCGCGAGCCGTTCGTCACGTCGACGATGTCGACCTGCTGGCCCGGCAGCAGGTCCGCCGCCGCGAGCAGGTCGGCGTCGACCGTGACCGAACCGACGTAGTGCAGGTCCGCCTGCGTGACGGTCGCGCGGTGGATCTTGCCGGTCATCATCGTGCGCATCAGCGTGGTCACGCGACGCCTCCCAGCGTGACGGTGGTGTTGTCGATCAGTCGGGTGGTCCCGACCCGGGCGGCCAGCGCGACGAGCGTCTCGCCGACCCGGTCGTCGGGCACGTCAGCGAACGTGTCCGGGTCGACGAGCGCGACGTAGTCCACGTCCTGCACGCCCGCCTCCGCGAGCACGGCCCGGACCGCGGACCGGACCGCCGGCGCCCCGCCCGCGGCCGCGTCCTGCGCCGCCCGCAGCGCACGCGACAGGCCCAGCGCCCGTACCCGCTCGTCGGGCGACAGGTACGCGTTGCGGCTCGACAGCGCGAGACCGTCCGCGTCGCGCACGAGCGGCACCCCGACGACCTCGACCGGGACGTCGAGGTCCCGGACCATGCGGCGGACCGCCGCGAGCTGCTGCGCGTCCTTGCGGCCGAACAGCGCGACGTCCGGTCGCGTCAGGTGCAGGAGCTTGAGCACGACCGTGAGCACGCCGTCGAAGTGCCCCGGGCGGACCGCGCCCTCGAGCACGTCGCCCAGGGGTCCCGCGGACACCCGCACGAGCGGGTCGCCGTCCGGGTACACCACGTCGGGCGTCGGGGCGAGCACGACGTCGCCCGCACCGAGCAGACCCTCGCCCGTGAGCAGCGCGAGGTCGCCCTCGAGGTCGCGCGGGTAGCGCGACAGGTCCTCGCCCGCGCCGAACTGCAGCGGGTTGACGAAGATCGTCACCACGACCTGGTCCGCGAGCTCGCGCGCGTGCCGCACGAGCGACAGGTGCCCGGCGTGCAGCGCACCCATCGTCATGACGACCGCACGCGAGGAGCCGTCCGCGGCCAGCGCGCTCGCGACCTCGCCGCGCGTGCGCGCGAGCGTCGGGGTGCCGCCTGGCGTGGTCATGCGTCCTCCTGGGGGTCGGGCCGCGGGGCCCGCCCGTCCTCGTCGTGCTGGTCGTCGTCCTGGTCGTCGTGCCGGCTCTGCTGCCTCAACCATCCCGCACCGGGATCGATGCCCGCGACCTCGGACCGCTGTGACGTGCCCGACTGCCCCGGCCCGTCCTGCCGGTCGGGCTGCTGGTCGGGCTCGGCCTGCTCGTCGGGCACCGCGGGGGCGAGCGCGTCCAGCACGCGCGCGGCCGCGTCCTGCGCGAGCAGCCCCGCCGCGAGCGCACGCGCCTCGGCCGCACGCGCGAGGACGCGGTACGACGACGCCACGTCCGGCGCCCCCTCGCGCGCCGCGAACGCGTCCAGGACCGCGAGATGCTCGACGAGCGTGCCCGCATCGCCGCGCCGCACCGGACCGGTGAGCGCACCGATCGCACCCGCACCGCGCGGCCGCACGTCGGTGAGCCCGTCCCCCGGCGACTCGGCGCGCAGCGCGCCGTCGAGCGCGGCCTCGAGCAGCGGCGCGAGCATGCGCCCCGGATCGGCGACGCCCGCGGCCGCGAGCGCCTGCGCCGCCTGCGCGACGAGCACCACCAGATGGTTCGCACCGTGCGCGAGCGCTGCGTGGTACAGCCCGCGCGCGTCCTCGTCGAGCACGGTCGGCTCCCCGCCGATCTCGACGACGAGCGCCTGGCCGATGGGCAGCACCGCGGCAGGCGCGGTGACCGCGAACGGGCAGCCGACGAGCCGCGCGAGGTCGAGCGACGTCCCCGTGAACGTCATCGCGGGGTGCAGCGCGAGCGGGATCGCGCCCGCCGAGCGCGCGGGCGCGAGCACACCGGCGCCGTACCGACCCGACGTGTGCACGACGATCTGGCCGACCTGCCAGGAACCCGTCTCCGCGAGCCCGTGCACCAGGTCGGCGAGCGCGTCGTCCGGCACCGCGAGCAGCACGAGCTCGGACCGGCGCACGACCTCGGGGACGTCGAGCACCGGGACCCCGGGCAGCAGCGCGTCGGCCCGGTCGCGCGACTCCTGCGACACCGCGCTCACCCCGACCACGGGATGCCCCGCCGCGCGCAGCGCGTTGCCCAGCACCGCGCCGACACGGCCCGCGCCGACGACGCCGACCCCGAGCCGCCCCGGACGCCGTGCCGGGTCGCTCGGTGCGCTCACGGCTCGCGCATCCACTGCTCGGGCCGCGCCGCCGCACGCGCGGTGCGCGCGCGCTCCGCCTGCTCGTCGAGCAGCGCGGCGGCGACCCGTCCGTCGAGGTGCTCGACCCGTGGCGACACCGGCCCGGGCGTCGTGTGCACCACGAAGCTCGCGAGCCCGAGCCGCCGCTGCAGCGGACCCTGCGCCAGACCAAGCGACTGCGTGCGCTCGTGCGGGACGACCGCGACCTGCCGCACGAGGCGCCCCGACCGTGCGAGCAGCGCCGTCCTCGTGACGCGCACGCCGTGGCGCCGCCACGCGACCGGGTCGACCCACCGCGAGCGCCGCGGAGCCGGGGTGAAGCCACCGTCGTCGTCCCGGCCCGTGAGGGCGGCCTCGACCAGCGCGCGCGGATCGTCGACGCCCAGGTCCGGCAGCACGAGCCACAGCGCCGTGGCCGCCTCGTCGCGCGTCGCCACCGGGTGCAGCACCGTCGCGCGGCTCGCGTCCTCGCCGACGCCGTAGCCCGCGACGTTGATCTCGACACGCCACCAGTCGGCCTTGCGCCACAACCACGGCTGCACGATGCGCACCGCTTGCACCCGGCCCGGCGGGACGGTCTGCGCCCGTTGCTCCGTCAGGCCGTGCCGCAGCCGGATGCCGTCGGGCGAGATCGCCGCGCGGAAGCTCGAACCCGCGTTGACGCGTCCCCACACCGCGCCGACGAAGCCCAGGATGCCGGGCAGCATGACCGCGAGACCGCCCGGGTCCCGCGCCGCGATCGAGCCGATCACGCCCGCGACCACGAACACCACGAGCGCGACGGCCGTCCCCGACAGCACGGCCGACCCCACGAGGCGCGGCATGGGGATCGTGTAGACCTCCTGCTCGGGCGCCTCCTCGAACGACGCGCGGCCGGGGCCCGACCGGATCACACCGTAGGTCGCACCCGGCGTCGGCTCCTCGGGCCGCGTCCCGGGCACGTCCGCACCGCCCTCGACCTCACCCGCGGGCTCCGCCGACGGACCGGTCGTCGCCGAGCTCTCCGGCCGACGCAGACCTGCGGCCAGCGCGAGCAGCTCGCTGCGCAGCGCCTGCGCGTCGGGCTCGCGCAGGTACGCGAGCTGGACCGCGGACCCGCTGCCGCCCGCGACCTCGAGCCGGAGCTCGGCGAGCCCGAACAGCCGGGCGAGGAGCGGCTGGACCACGTCGACGGCCTGCAGCCGGTCGAGCCGGGCCTGGCGTTGCGTGCGGAACAGCACCCCGGTCTGCAGGTGCACCGCCTCGTCCGTCACCGCAAACCTCATGTGCCGCCACGCGAGCGCGGAGTAGCCCCACCCGATGAGCCCGACGACGAGCAGGATGCCGAGCGCGACGATCCAGCCGTGACCCCCGAGCAGCTCCACCGCGGAGCTCACGTTGTCGGCGGCCTGGAACGAGACGATCGCGACGACCGCCACGAGCGCCTTCCACCCCCGCAGAGCGGGCGTGACGGGGTGCACACGACGCCACGCGTCGGCGGGCACACCGTCGTCCGGTCCACCGGCCGCACGCGTGAGGGGTGCGGCGTTCGTCGGGCTGTTCACAGACCCGCCAGCCGTCCCTCACCGCGCGACGCTAGCCGGTCCCGCAGGCGCGCGGCCTCGGCGGGCGGCAGACCGTCGATCGACGCGGTCGTCGCGGGCGACGCCGTGTGCAGCTGCACCGACGCGATGCCGAACCGCCGCGCGAAGGGACCCGCGCTCACGTCGACGTACTGCATGCGGCCGTAGGGCACCACGACGAGCTGGCGGAACAGGATGCCGCGCCGCACCAGGAGGTCGTCGGCCCGCTCGGCGTAGGCGATCGCGCGGACCTGACGCGGCACGAGCAGCGCGATCCACGCGGCGACGACCGCGAGCACGCCCGCCGGGATCCACAGCCACACCGTGGCGACGAGCGCCAGGAGCGCGCAGACCACGACGAGCGGGCCGAACCACAGCGCGACCGCGGTGAGCCGCGCAGAGGCCAGGCGCGACGAGACCGGGGTCCACGTCACGTCGGCCGGTTCGAACGGGAGGCTCGCGGTCGCGCGCGGCTGCGCTGGCACCGGCGCACCGGTGGTGGGTTCGCTCGTCACGCGGTCATCCTCCCATCGTCCGGGGTCGTGCGGACGTGCCTGTGGACCACCTCGTCGACACGGGGGTCACCGCACGCGGCGAGCCGGTCCTCAGCTCGTCGTCGGGCGCGCGCCCGGCTCGACCTTCTCGTCGTCGCTCGGCGGCGGGACGCGGCAGAACCACTCCACGAGCAGCCCCACCCCCGCGAGGACCAGCGCGCCGCCCGTCGCGATGCCCGCGGCCACCGCACGACCGCCGTTGCCGGGCGTCGCGAGATCGGCCACGAGCACGATCGTCTGACCGCCGTACCAGCCCGCGAGGAGCGCACCCGTGTAGCACGACGCCTTCGCGAGCACCGCGGTGCGCGCCGCACGGATCGGGTCGAGGTCCGGACGGCGTCCGCGCAGGAACTGCCGCACCGCCCAGCCCATCGCGAGCACGACCGCGGCGATGAGCACCTCGACCGCCACCACGAGCCACGGCACCGAGGGCGGCAGACCGCCCCGGTCCGCGACGACCCGGAACCCGATCCACGTGAGCGCCGCGACCCCGACCGCGACGACGACGAGCGTCTGCCAGCGCGTGCGCTGCATCAGTGCCCCGGCACCGGCGGATAGCCGGACGAGTAGGGCGCGTCCGAGGGGGTCGGTCCGGGCGGCGGGACCTCACCCGGCGCCTCCACGTCCCACTGCGCGGCGGGCACGGGCGCCGTGAGCCAGTCGAGCGCGAGCCAGCGGATGCCCTCCTTGTCCGGCGCGGTCGCGGCGAGCGCGGCGACCGGCCCGCCGCCGAGGCCGGGGAGCACCGCCGACGGGTCGACCTGCGCCCACGGCTGGAGCACGAACGCGCGCTCGTGCGCGCGCGGGTGCGGCAGCTCGAGGTCGTCCGTCACCGCGAGCACCGAGCCGTACACGACGATGTCGATGTCGAGCGTGCGCGGACCCCAGTGCTCGTGCCGCTCGCGGCCGTGACCGAGCTCGACGGACTGCGTCACCCGCAGCAGGTCGCGCGGCGACAGCGTCGTGCGGACCAGGATCACCGCGTTGAGGAAGTCCGGCTGCTCGGGGCCGCCGACCGGCGCGGTGCGCGCGAGCGGCGACACGTCGACCACGTCGACGCCCGGCGTCCGGTCGAGGTCGCCGACGGCCTGGCGCAGCGTCTCCTGCGCGTTGCCGAGGTTGGCGCCGAGCGCGAGCACGACGTCGACCGGCGAGGTGGGCGCGCTGTCGAGCACGTCGGTCTCGAGCTCGCCCTCCACGACGTCCTCGTCCGGCCCACGGCCGTCGAGCGCGTCGAGCGCCGCGAGGTCGAGCGGCGACATGACCTGGGTCGCGGCCGTGTCGTCGGGCCCGGCGGCGGCCGGCGCGACGGGGGCCGGCGCGGCGGACGCCCCGTCGGCGGCACCGTCGTCGGGCGCGGTCTCGTCGGCGGTGCGCTCGTCCGCGGGCGTCCCGACCGCGGGCGTCCCGACCGCGTGCACCGCGGCCGCACCGCCGAACGGCCCGCCCGTGACGACGTCACCCGGCGGCGGCAGCGGCACGAGCGGGGGTGCGACGGCGGCGCCACCGAGAGGTCCGACGAGCGCGCCGAACGGGGGCTCGACAGGTGCGGCGAGCGGGGGTGCTGGCACCACGGGCGGGGTGTCCGCGCTCGTCGGACCGGGCGCGGCCGCCTCGTCGACCGCGGGCTGCGCGAGCGGGAGCGCCGCGGTCGGCGTCGGCGCGCTCGGGCGCGTCATGACGCGCTGCGGGGTCTGCGGCCGGTACGGCTCGGCCGCCGGGAGCTTGCTGCGGTCCCGCCGGATCGCGACGACCACGTCGCCGAACGGCACCGTGATCGGCGCCTGCGGCTTGTGCACCGCGACGTCCACCGCGCTCACGGCGCCGTCGGCGAGCACCGTCGCGGCGATCCGCTCCGCCACCGTCTCGATGAGGTCCGCGGGCGGGCCCTCGATCACAGCGACCACCTGCTGCGCGAGCGCGCCGTAGTCGAGCGTGTGCGCGAGGTCGTCGCGCGCGGCGGCTCGTCGCGTGTCGAGGTGCACGACGACGTCGACGACGAACGTCTGCCCCTCGCGCCGCTCGTGCTCGAACACGCCGTGGTAACCCGTCGCGCTGACCCCGAAGAGCCGCACCTGGTCCAGGCGGTGCCCCTGGGCGTCGGTCACGTCGCTCATGCGTCCTCCTGGTGCGCTGTCGGCTGCTGCGTCTCGTCCGGGGGCGTCGCGCGCCTCGTCGCGACCCCGTCGCCGCCGCCCGACGAGCAGACGCCACCCTGCCACGCGGCGGCGACACGGACCGCATCCACGGACGAGGCGACCTCGTGCACACGCACGCACCACGCACCCGCGGCCGCCGCGAGCGCGCTGACGGCCGCGCTCGCGTGGTCCCGTCGCAAGGGCGGCGCCGGCGTGCCGTCCGGCGCGGCCAGCAGGTGACCGAGGAACCGCTTGCGGCTCGCGCCGACGAGCACCGGGAACCCGTCCGCGACGAGCTCGGGCAGGCGGCCCAGCAGCGGCCAGTTGCTCGCACCGGGCTTCGCGAAGCCCAGACCGGGGTCGAGCACGACCTGCTCGTCCCGCACGCCCGCGGCCCGCAGCGCCGCGACGCGCTGCGCGAGCTCGGCGCGCACGTCCGTCACGACGTCGTCGTACCGGTCGAGGTCGTCCATGACGTCGGCGTGCCCGCGCCAGTGCATCGCGACGTACGCGACACCGGTCTGCGCGACGACCCCGTACATCGCGTCGTCCGCGAGCCCGCCGGACACGTCGTTCACGACGGCCGCACCCGCCGCGACCGCATCCCGCGCCACGGCGGCCCGCGTCGTGTCGACGCTGACGACCGCGCCGTGCCGTGCGAGCTCCTCGATCACCGGGAGCACGCGGTCGCGCTCCTCGTCGACCGGGACGCGGCGCGCGCCCGGCCGGGTCGACTCGCCGCCCACGTCCAGCAGGTCGGCGCCCTGCTCCAGCAGCGACAGGCCGTGCGCGACCGCCGCGGCGGGCGTGAACCAGCGACCGCCGTCCGAGAACGAGTCCGGTGTCACGTTGACCACGCCCATGACGAGGCAGCGCCCCGCACGGCGCAGCTCGTCCGGCAGCCCGACCGGTCCCTCGACGTCCACGCCCCGAGCCTAGGGTGCGGCGGGGTCGTCCCGGGGTCGTCCCGGACGTCGTCCCCGCGTCGTCGCAGGCTCTCCCCGGCCCGCTGCCCGGGACACCCACCCGGTGCGTGTCACAGGTCCGACCTACGCTGGGCGGGTCCGATCGGTCCGGTTCGCGCGGGTCGTGCGCGAGTCGTCACGGCGCAGGTCCGACGAGCCCGCCGCAGCCCTGCGACGGCGCCCGGGTCCCGTGGACCGGCCCCCGTCACGAGCACAGGAGGACGACATGCCGCACGGCGACATCACGCACATCGACATCCCGGTCACGGACCTCGCGGCCGCCGCGCAGTTCTACGGCAGCCTGTTCGGCTGGCAGATCGCCGACGTCCCCGGCTTCGAGGGCTACCCGATGTGGCAGGCACCGAACAAGATCAGCGGCGGCGGCCTGACGCAGCGGTCCGCGGACTTCACGCAGCCGCGCAGCTACGTCGAGGTCGACTCGATCGACGAGACCCTCGCGCAGGTCACCGCGCTCGGGGGCACCGTCACCATGGCGAAGGCGCCGATCACCGACACGAGCTGGTGGGCCGTGTTCACGGACCCCGACGGCAACGTCGTCGGCCTGTACGAGGGGATGACGAGCGCCTGATCCCGCCCCTCGTCGCCCGGCCGGCCGTTCCCGAGCGGGCCGGGCGACGCAGCGGGTCGGGTGACGCAGCGGGTCGGGTGACGCAGCGGGCCGGGCTACGCGAGCAGGCCGATCAGCAACGAGCCGACCATGGCGACGACGGCGACGGTCGCCACCGTCATGAGCATGGTGCGCGAACGCATGAACCTCACGGTGTCTCCTTCGTGCTGTCCGGCGGCTTCGTGCTGTCCGACGGCTTCGTGCTGTCCGGCGGCAGGGGTTCGTCCTCGCCACGCAGGCGCGGCTCGGTGCGGTGCTCGGGCCGGAAGCCGGACTTGTCGGCGTAGAACGCGCGCACCACGTCCATGTCGGCGCGCACGTCTCCCGTGAGCCCGATCGTCGGACCGAGGCCGGTCGTCATCGTCGTGCGGTCCACGTACCCGAGGGTGACCGACCACCCGACGTCGCGGGCGATGCGGTAGAACCCCGACTTCCAGCCGTCGCCCCGTCGCGTGCCCTCGGGCGTCACGACGAGGTAGAACCGCTCACCGCCCCGCACCCGCGCGACGAGCTCGGCGACCAGCCCCGACGGGTCGCGCCGGTCCACGGGGATGCCACCCAGGCCACGCATGATCGGCCCGGCGAGCCCGCGGAACAGCGTGTGCTTGCCGAGCCAGCGGAACGGCAGGTCCTGCTCCCACGCGATCGCGAGCATGAGGACGAAGTCCCAGTTCGACGTGTGCGGTGCCCCGATGAGGATGCCCGCACCGTCGCGCGGTGGACGCGTCGTGACGAGGCGCCAGCGGCTGCACCGCCAGAAGACCCGGGAGACCGCCCGGCGCAGGCTCATCGCGCGCCTGCGCTCAGCGCGTGTGGATGAGGCTCATGGCCTCGGCGCGGGTCGCGGCGTTGCGCATCTGCCCGCGCACCGCCGAGGTCACGGTCCGCGAACCGGGCTTGCGGACCCCGCGCATCGACATGCACAGGTGCTCGCACTCGACCACGACGATCACGCCGCGCGGTCGGAGCTCTGCGACGAGCGCGTCGGCCACCTGCGACGTCAGCCGCTCCTGCACCTGCGGACGCCGCGCGAAGACGTCGACGAGCCGCGCGAGCTTCGACAGCCCGGTGATCCGGCCGTCCTCGCCCGGGATGTAGCCGACGTGCGCGACACCGTGGAACGGCACGAGGTGGTGCTCGCACGTCGAGTACACCTCGATGTCCTTGACCAGCACCATCTCCTCGTGGCCGAGGTCGAAGGTCGTCGTGAGCACGTCCTGCGGCGTCATGCGCAGGCCGGCGAAGATCTCGCGGTAGGCGCGCGCGACGCGAGCCGGCGTCTCGAGCAGTCCCTCGCGGTCCGGGTCCTCACCGACCGCGAGCAGCAGCTCACGGATCGCGGCCTCGGCGCGTTCCTGGTCGTACTCGCCGACGGCACGCGTGGGCGGTGTGATCGGGTCGACCATCACGGAGCCTCGGTCGTCGGCTCGGGGGTCTCGCCCGGGGGCACCTCGACCGCCTCGACCGGGGGGCGCTCCGGGTTGGCGGCCGCCGCCTCGTCCTCGGGGACCACCGCGCTGCCGTCCTGCGCGGCGACCTCGGCGGGCGTCAGGACCGGCGGACGGTCCGAGACGGCGCGCTGGTCGCTCGAGAGCCACACCTGCCGGGGCGGGCGCTTCTCGATCGGCCGGAAGATCTCCGCGAGCTGCTCCGCGTTGAGCGTCTCCTTCTCGAGCAGCTCGAGCACGAGCGCGTCGAGCACGTCGCGGTACTCGACGAGGATCTCCCACGCCTCGTCGTGCGCGTGCTCGATGAGCGCCCGCACCTCCGCGTCGATCCGGCCCGCGACCTCCTCGGAGTAGTCGCGCTGGTGGCCCATGTCCCGACCGAGGAACACCTCGCCCGAGTCCTGACCGAGCCGGATCGCGCCGAGCGAGCTCGACATGCCGAACTGCGTGATCATGCGGCGCGCGGTCGCGGTGGCCTTCTCGATGTCGTTGCCCGCGCCCGTCGTCGGGTCGTGGAACACGAGCTCCTCGGCGACCCGGCCGCCCATCGCGTACGCGAGCTGGTCGAGCAGCTCGTTGCGCGTGACGGAGTACTTGTCCTCGACCGGCATGACCATCGTGTAGCCGAGCGCCCGGCCGCGCGGCAGGATCGTCACCTTCGTGACGGGGTCCGTGTACCGCAGCGCGGCCGCCACGAGCGCGTGACCGCCCTCGTGGTACGCCGTGAGCTTCTGCTCCTTGACGTTCATGACGCGCGTGCGCTTCTGCGGGCCGGCGACGACCCGGTCGATGGCCTCGTCGAGCGCGTGGTCGTCGATGATCTGCGCGTTCTTGCGCGCGGTGAGCAGCGCCGCCTCGTTGAGCACGTTCGCGAGGTCCGCACCCGTGAAGCCCGGCGTGCGGCGCGCGACCGCGGTGAGGTCGACCGCGGGCGCCATCGGCTTGCCCTGCGCGTGCACCTGCAGGATCCGCTCGCGGCCCTTGAGGTCCGGCGGCTCGACCGAGACCTGCCGGTCGAACCGGCCGGGGCGCAGGAGCGCCGGGTCGAGGATGTCGGGCCGGTTCGTCGCGGCGATGAGGATGACGTTCGTCTTGACGTCGAAGCCGTCCATCTCGACGAGCATCTGGTTGAGCGTCTGCTCGCGCTCGTCGTGCCCGCCGCCCAGGCCCGCGCCGCGGTGGCGACCCACCGCGTCGATCTCGTCGACGAAGATGATCGCGGGCGCGTTCTGCTTCGCCTGCTCGAACAGGTCGCGCACACGCGAGGCGCCCACGCCGACGAACATCTCGACGAAGTCCGACCCGGAGATCGAGTAGAACGGCACGCCCGCCTCGCCCGCGACCGCACGCGCGAGCAGCGTCTTGCCGGTCCCGGGCGGGCCGTACAGCAGGACGCCCTTGGGGATCTTGGCGCCGACGGCCTGGAACTTCGCGGGCTCCGTGAGGAAGTCCTTGATCTCGCCGAGCTCCTCGACGGCCTCGTCGACCCCGGCGACGTCCGCGAACGTCACCTGCGGCGACTCCTTGGACACCAGCTTGGCGCGCGACTTGCCGAAGCTCATGACGCGCGAGCCGCCGCCCTGCATGTTCGCCATGAGGAACCAGAAGATGCCCAGGATGATGATGAACGGCAGCACGAGCGAGAGCAGGCTGCTCCACCAGGACGTCTGCGGGTTGACCGACGTGAAGCCCTTGTCGAGGTCGGCGTCCTGCACCGCCTTGACGACCGTCTCGCCCTGCGGCGCGACGTACTGGAACTGCACGAGCTTGCCGAAGTCGTCGTCACCCTTGACGAAGCTCTCCTTGAGCGTGAGCTGCACGCGCTGCACGCCGTCGGTGATCTTCGCGGACTCGACGGTGTCGCCGCGCAGCAGCGTGAGTCCGTCCGACGTGTCGATGGACTTGACGCTGGGCTGGGCCAGCGTGCTCACGCCGATCCAGAGCAGCACGACGGCCAGGACGATCCACAGCAGGGGACCGCGGACAAGGCGCTTGACGTTCATAGGCGTTCGGGGCCGAGCCCCACATCCTCCTGCTCGGGCGGGCTGACCGGTCGAACGTACACGGTCGGTCTGACGTTCCTCGTGGCTGTTCGCGCAGGGCACACCCCGCTCACCCGGTGCTCACGTGCCCCTCACCCGGCGCGCACCCCGACGGTCGTCGGGCACCGGTACCGCGTCAGGGTGCGTACACGTGCGGGGCGAGCGTCCCGACGAACGGCAGGTTGCGGTAGCGCTCGGCGTAGTCGAGCCCGTACCCGACGACGAACTCCGACGGGATGTCGAAGCCCACGTACCGCACGTCGACCTCGACCTTCGCGGCGTCGGGCTTGCGCAGCATCGTCGCGATCTCGACGCTCGCCGGGCCGCGGCTGCGCAGGTTCGACACGAGCCAGGACAGCGTGAGTCCCGAGTCGATGATGTCCTCGACGATCAGCACGTGCTTGCCCGTGAGGTCCGTGTCGAGATCCTTGAGGATCCGCACGACACCCGACGACTTCGTGCCCGACCCGTACGACGAGACCGCCATCCAGTCCATCGCGATCGGCGTGTGCACCCGCCGCGCGAGGTCCGCCATGACCATGACCGCACCCTTGAGCACGCCGACGAGCAGCAGGTCCTTGCCCGCGTAGTCCGCGTCGACCTGCGCCGCGATCTCGTCGAGCCGCGCGTGCAGCTGGTCCTGGGTCAGCAGGACCTTCTCGAGGTCGTCTCCCATGTCCGCAGGGTCCACTGCTGCTCCGTTCCAGGCAGGCGCGCCGACCGTGCGGTCGGGCGCGCGGGGCGTCACTCGGCCCGGAGGGTCCGGGTCGTCCCGGGTTCTCCCACGGGGTCGGCGGGAGGGGCGTCCGGTCCGACGACAAGACTGCCACAGCACCGGCGGGCGACCATCCGGCCGGGCACCTGCACCGGTCCCTGTCCGTGCCACGCGACGAGCAGCGCGTCGACCGCCAGGACGTGCACCCGGTGCACCGACCCCGCGGGCGCACCGGCCGCGACGAGCGCCGACCGCACGGCTCGTCGGCGCACCGCGTCGGGGGCGCCGACGAGCGTGCGCACGTCCAGAACGACGACGCCCGGGTCGCGCCGGGTCGCGCCCGCCGCCTCGTCGGGCGACCCGTCCGCACGCTCGCGCCCACGCTCGTCGGACGACCCGTCCCCACGCTCGTCGGAGAACCCCTCCGCGCGCTCGTCGGCGGGGGCGTCCAGCGCGTGCGCGGCTGCCGTCCGTGCCCGCACGACGAGCTCGTCGGCCGCGGCCTCGAGCGCGACGGCGTCCTCACGCAATTGCGTCGCCGTCCGCGCGAGCGCCGTGGCGACCCCCGGCCCGAGCTCGCGCTCGAGCACCGGCAGGACGTGCGCGCGCACGCGGCTGCGCACCGGGTCGTCGGGCCCGCCCGCGTTCGTCGGGTCGTGCCACGGGTCGAGCCCCAGCACGGCGCACACCGCGAGCGTGTCGGCGCGGCGCACGTCGAGCAGCGGCCGACGCAGGTGACCCCGGACGGCGGGCATCCCCGCGAGCGAACGCGCACCGGAGCCGCGCGCGAGCCCGAGCAGCACGGTCTCCGCCTGGTCGTCGAGCGTGTGGCCGAGCAGCACCGCCGCGGCGCCCGTCTCCCGCGCGGCACGTTCGAGCGCGGCGTAGCGCGCGGCCCGCGCCGCCGCCTCGGGACCACCCGGACCGTCGACGTCCACGCGCACGACGAGCACCGGGTCCAGCCCG
>Ga0206103_100355_pt1 | contig 27694 bp, 21 predicted proteins | sample 1B5Ametagenome_FD_148638 | JGI IMG/M metagenome (GOLD analysis project Ga0206103, IMG submission 148638) | Enriched microbial communities from leaf-cutter ant dump, University of Wisconsin, Madison, United States - 1B5A | ecosystem: Environmental > Terrestrial > Nest > Insects nest > Nest dump... | reverse complement strand
ATTTTTACTATATCGAAATATTCAACCAAATATTCCGGCAATAGAGATTTTAGTATGTCTGCTGCTTTCATTTCGAAGACAAAAATAAAAACTTATTCCCTTTCTCCTCAACTTTTGGGATTGATCCGGTAATTGGGAAATATTAGAACAACTCAACTTACACAGTTAATGAGATGCTAGCCAATTTTTTTGAATTTGAAAAAATAATTACACTTTCTCTTAATTCCTTTATTTTAGGACTATATTTAGTTTTTCTTTTATTGATATATCTTAATACCCCTATTTCCTTTAAATACCAACCTGCTTTAGAACCGATTTCCCCGATAATCAAATCTACAGGTATTTCCATACCAGCATACGCTGAATTTGAAACCACAAACCAAAGTTGAGCGTCTTTTTTTGCTTTTTGTTTTAATAGAGTCAGGATATTATACATATCTTCAAAATATGCTTGTATCATTACAGGAATATTTTTATGCATCAAACTGTCAAGATTTCCTTTTACGTGCTCAATTGATTTTTCATAAAGCATTCCAAAATCTTTTAATTTCGGTTCTTCCCATTTAGCTTGAATATGAGACCTGACAGTTCTTAGACGTAAATCATATAACTCCTTGGAACTATTTACAAACTTTCCTAAAAACAACTCAGGACGATAAATATCTGTATAATCAAAAGTGTTTAAATAAGGAGGAGAGGTAACGCATAATTTGAATGAATCAAATTCATTGGAATTTAATACTTTTCTACTATCTCCATTGATAATATTTGTTTGTTGAGTAATCAGTTTTTTTTGAACATCTTCTTTTATCTTTTCTAAATTTAATGCCAACGAATTAATAAAAGTTTCTTCATTAAACCCATTATTTTCCCATCCATCTCTATATCGGAAACATTTTCCGTCTCTTTTTGCATTGCAGTTTTCAATAGCTGATGAAACCATTGCCAACCTAAAAACATCTCTCAAATCTTTGGACTCAATATTGTTTGTCAAATTCCAACGTGCTTCATAGGCGTTTAAAACATCTTTATTAAATAACCACTTGTTTAATCCATTTCTTTCAGAAAATGTTGAAAAGCCTATCAAATTTGATTGATATTTCTTTTCAGATACGTTAAGGAGTATCTTTCTCCAATTATTAAACTCTCGGATTTTTACATTTTTTGTTTTGGTCTTGGCTAAAAATGAAGTAAATGGATTTACTTCAATGCCAACAGATTTTAACCCCAAAGAAGAAGCTGTTAAGGTTGTTGTTCCTCCTCCATTAAAAGGGTCTAAAATAATATCATCTTTTCCAATTCCTGTTTGCTCAATTGCATTTTCAACTAAAAATGGGGAAAATCCCTCTTTGTAGTAGTACCACCTATGTCTGGGTAGGTCAACCGTATTTTCCGAATTAGAATATCCGCCATTCTTTAGACCAAAATTGTCATTTAATACATTTAAACTCATTCTTAATCACAAATTGGTTCGACAAACATTCTGATAGGTCTGGCTATATTCATATGGGTTATATAATATTCTTTGTCTTTATCAATTTCTAATTCACAATTGGAATAGAACATTCCATTTTCAATTGAGATGGTATTAACCTTCGGGTTAATTCCTTTTCTTCTACCATCAATAACAAGAAGATAACCTTTATTAATAACTTTTGGAGAATCACTATTTACAAGGTCAATGTATTCCTTGATTTGTGTCATTCCATCATTTGCCCTTTCATTACCATATTCATAAGTGTTTATTTCCCCGTTAGATTTTAAAGACCTCCCCATTAATTTCACTTCAATCAACGCTGCACGATTGGCTTCGCGCCAAAACACTCTTATATCCACTGGTTTTGTGGCATTTAAATTGTATTCTCTGACAACATCAACTCCTCTTAAACTATTTTTCAAATATTCAGATATTGATAGCTGAATCGAATCCTCTGGCTTATTTATAAAATAAATAAATTTTGTATCGCTCCAACAATTTTTAAAATGTTCACACGAAACTTTTCGTATCCTTTCATTTCCATATCTTAAAATTGCCTCGTTCAAAAAATGATATTGTAAAGCAAAAATACTGGGGCAACTATATCTATTCGTAATTTTAATTTGCTCTCCATTTACATAAATGAATTCTTCATTATCATGAAAATAGTAGGCAATATATTCTTCTGATGAAAGTAAACTTAATAGATTTTCTTCATTTATATTTTGGTACAATAATGGCATTCTTCCATCTTCTTGGAAAAGCTGGAAAGCAATAGATTGGAAATTATGATTTAGAATACTATCGTCATAAAATTCAGTTGCATTTTCGCTAAAAAATACTTGATCAGAAATTTTATAAAAAATAATTATAGTTCCATTTATATGACTTGGTTCAATTACTCTATATATATTACCGACAAACTTAACGATCTCCTTTGTTAAATTTGTATAAACAGAATTATTGGTTTTCGTAAAAACTCTTAATAGATAATCTTCTTCTCTCACCAAGTTTACAAGCTTATCAGACATAGTTATTCTTTTTTATTTTGTGAAAGTTGAATTAATCTTACCCAAGTAACTGCGGAAATGGTTAAATCATCAGCAGGTGCCCCTAAAGACTCTGTTATTTTCTTTAAATTTTCATACTCAAAATCAAGCCAATTCTCGTTTCCAAGGTTCTTTGCTTTACTGATATTCATATCTTCTAACAAAGCTTGCTTGGTTTCCATATAGGGTAATAATATACTCGTACTACAAGCCGCTTCAATATATTTTTCTCTTTCCTTAAATAGAGCAAGCTCTTTACTAAATTTATTATATTCATCTGTTCCTCTACCAGTTATTGTTAAGAAGTTTCGAAATTCAAACAGTCCAACAGCTTCGTGTCTTTCGATAGCATTCTCCAATTGCATAGAATGAGGATAACCACTAGAATCGATAATAAATTTATATTTCCATTCCTCTACGGGGTTTCCACCATAATGAAATAGAAAGGCCGAAAAATAGGAAAATAGATGAATTTCTTGTCTAGTGAATCCATCTAGAAATTGGTCTAGCTTATGACCAATGGATAAGCTATCATAAAAAGCTTCTATTTCTATCTGTTTATTCATTTATTTACCTTTTAGCTTCTTTTCGATGTTATTATATACATCGTTAAATAAGTATTCTCCCTCTTGTTGAATTGCACTTAATTCTGTCCATTCCAACATACGTCTAAATTTCATTTTTTGCTCTTTACATTGCTCTGCAAGAGAAACCAATAACTGAGAGGCGTTTATATTGGCTGTCATTATTATATGCTGTTTAAATTCAGTTACGAACTCGGCAAACATTTTACCGACTCTGTTTTCATAGGCTATATCCAATGAACCTTCTGGGGTATCAATAAGTAAAGTTGCCTCACTTCCTTTTTTTGATAAATGAACAGCTAACGCCATTCTAAGAGCTATGTCAAGAAAAAAACGTTGACTTTCTGATAATTGATGTGCTGCAGTTCGTGCTGTATTTTTCATCTCAAAAATCAGCACAATATCTTTTCCCTTTATTTTTGAATATATATTTAAATCCAATCCTATGAAGCTATATGCAAACTTTTTGAATAATGGAACAAATACATTTTCAGTCTCTTTATATCCCTTTTTTACTTTGTTTTGTAAATTTTTATATTCAGGACTTAATTTATCTCTTTTAGCATAATAATCTATTGAGCTTTTATCAAGTTTGTTATACTGTCTTTCATATTCTTCTAAAAGGGTGTCAATAGGAGCATCTCCAGTCTTACCAAAGGTAAAACCTTTATTTTCTTTTTCAAATTTATTGAGTTTCGATTTTAGTCTCTCAAGTTCAATGTATTTTTTGTCGAGTTCGATTTTTTTTGTTTCAGACTCAAACATTAATTCTTCAAGCTCTTTATTTTTACTTTCTAAGTCTTTGTCAATTTTTTTTATCTGTTTTAATAAGTTACTTTGAACTTTTTCATCTCCATTATTAATAGGAGTATCACAAACTGGACAGGTTGATTGAGAAAATAGTTTTTTTTCAATATTTTCAATGACGTGGTGCCCTTCGGCATTACATAAAAAACATTTATTTTCTCTTGTGGCTAATTGCACATAAGAATTATTGATTAGGCTTGATCGCGGTTCTGAATATTGAGAAAATAATTTCCGATAACTTATTTTTAACTGCAATATTTCAGAGTTAGTAATATTCTGCCTTTTTAGGAGTGTATCATACTCAATATTGATTTCATTGTAAACCTTCTCTAATTCTTCAACATCATTTATCATTTCAAAATACTCCTTTTCAAGCATTTTAAAACCAGAATCTTCTTTTTGTTTGTGTGTACTGATTAGTTTTTCAATTTCATTTTTCACTTGAGTAGCCTGCCATCTGGCATTTCTCCCATACGATTCATATTCCTCCATTCTCTTTTTTAGCTCAAGTACTCTTTCTGTATCTTTAATACTTTCGTTAAAAGCTATAGATAGAGCACTTGTAGAAGCTCTTTCATCCCAAAACAGCATTCTTCTGTTTTCATCAAATGTTAATACATATAATTGAAAAAACAAAAAGTAACTAAATTTACCTATCCCGACCTCGTCTACAATAATTTTTTCATAGGACTCCAGTAATTCTTTTGGGCTTAAAGTATCTGTGTTTAACAGTGTTTGTTTTTTTTCATTTTTATCCTCATAATACTCAAACAATCTTAAGTCTTCTCTATTGGAAAATGAACGAATTATTCTGATAAACTTATTATTTACTCGTAATAATAATTCTATCTCCGCTTTATCTTTATCTTCTGCTTTTATTCTACCTTGAAAATACCGTTCTGTATATAATTTGTTTGATTTAATGATTTCGTCAGGGATGTATACTTCTTTATTGGGTACTAAGACAATTCCTGTCAATCCGTAATTGATTGCATTTAAAAATGTTGTTTTCCCCAGTCCATTAGCGCCGGCAAGGCAATACACTCCATCATTTATAAACTCTTCTACTTCAACAACCTTTTCGTTTTTAGAGTATAGTGAAAAATTACGTATCGTAACTTTTACTATCTTTATGAAATTATACTTTCCCTGCATTTTATTGAATTTTAAATTGCCACATTATACTCATAAGTAGGCATCTTTTTCTCAGAAAAGGTAAAAGTATAAAATTTAGTTAGCAAAATTGTTTAAAACCCTATTTTTATAAATTCATGGACTCATATCATTAAAAGAGTTGTATAAGTTATTTTTTAGATGTAATACTTCTACCATTCAGAAGTTAATTGAATCGATAGATTGTTTCAAATGAATTGGGTACACAACACATTTTCTATTCCCTTCTTCCCAAAATGAAAATTTATTGTGTTAGACGTATAAATGACACAACACCAAAGAGAGAATTTGAGATTATATAAATAATTTTTTCAGAATTTGAATATTTTTTTTCATCTTTGTAAGCATAAATGAAGAATCAGAAAAACAGCCAAAAGCAGTGTGAAATCGTATGTTGTAATATACGGGGGCTTCTTCATGGATTGAATTAAAAAAAAATAGAATCAAACATAAAAGGAGCCTCTGAATAATCGGGGGCTTTTTTTGTGCATGAAATTAATTTAAAAAATCAGAAATGATATTTAAGGCTTGTTGTACCGGAAAATTTGAAACTGAGACAAATAAATGTTTTTGTCTTATCGGTTTTCCTTTGCCAAAAGTCTCAAGTGAATGAAGCAGTAATTAAATCTCAGCAGCAACACTTAAAGTCCTTTCGGCAGAATCCAAAGGGACTTTTTTTATTAAGCTCAAATTAATAAAAAACAATAAAATATGATAACCGATAAAAATTATGAACTGACTTTTGCCAAAGAAATAATCGATGGTTTGAAGTCCTCACCCAAAGAACTGTCTTCAAAATATCTGTACGACCAATCGGGTGACCGTTTGTTTCAGCAATTGACCGAACAACCGGATTATTATCTGTACAGATCAGAATATGAAATCATTGAAAATCACACGAAAGAACTTGTGGATTTATTTTTTGAAGATACAAAAAGCATTGATCTGATTGATTTGGGGAAGGAGTGAAGCTTATGAACTTTATTTTTGGAACGAGTGGGACTTTTGGGACGAGTGGGACTCTTGTGATGATGGACTTTGATGAGAAATGGGACTTTTGGGACGAGTGGGACTCTGGTGATGTGTGAGAAATGGAGTCCGAAAAGAATAAAATATTGAAAAGGTTTGGAAAACATGTGAAAGATTTAAGATTAAAATCAGGTTTTAGTCAAGATGATGTCGTTATGAATAGTAATCGAATTACAAAAGGTACTGTTAGCGATATAGAAAACGGAAAAAGAAATTTATCCTTTACTACTCTTATAGATTTAGCCAAAGGATTAAAAATTCATCCAAAAGAGTTGATGGATTTTGAAGTTGATTTGGGGAAGGAGTGAAGCCTTCTCACCATATAGATCTCTTTACTTCATTGGGAAATTTAAAATTGAAGTACAACCGGATTTTGATTTAAAATCAAAACAAATAAAATCGGTAAAATATTGTTTCACAGAAGAAAATCAGTAACTTTGTACAAATGGAACGGGCTGCGTACATAAGATTGACTAAAGACCAGATAGATAAAATAGGGAATGCTTTGATTTATTTGTCTGGTAAATTAGGTGATTTGCCTAAAACAAAAGCACTCAAACTCATTTATATTTTAGATGAATTATCTATCAAAAAGAGCGGTATTCCTTTTTTTAATCTGAAATATAAAGTATGGAAATTTGGCCCGGTCTCTGAAGAAATTTTCATTGACTTATCGTCAGACACTGCGTTGTTGAGAGATTATGTTGCAAAATCATCAGATAATGATTCTACTGTTATAAGGCCATTAAAGAGTTTTAGTGATGATGAATTTTCTGATAATGATATAGAACTTATGGATTTTGTAATTGAAAACTTTGGGAGTAAATCAGCCAAAGAATTGGTTCAATATACACATCGCCCCAATTCACCCTGGTATGTGACAGCTTCAAAAAATGCTGTTTTGGATTTATTGATAAAAGAGGAAATCAATAACACAGAATTTCTTGTTGATATGCGAATCCTTATTGATCATGATGAACGTAAAAAGTTATTATACAATGACTTTTTAGATTTCAATTGATATCAGAATGTTTGAAGAAGGTAATATCATTTACTATACTCCGTTTTATTTTAAGAATGGTAATCCGGCGAAACCGAAGTATTTTGTTGTTCTGAAAAACGAAAATGACATTAATGTTTTGGCCTCTTTACCGACCAGAAAAGATTCTATTCCCGAGAAAAATGTTATTGAAAACGGCTGTATTGAACTGCCTGAAATCAATTTAAACTGTTTTGTTATTTCTAATCAGATACAAGTTACAGAATGCGGAAAAACTTTTGATTTCAAAACGCATATCTATGGGCATCAAATTGATATCTATGAAGTTGATTTTCTGAAAGAAATATATCCAGTAGAAAATACCGACTATGAAGTTTGGGGTAAAATGAAAGAAGATATTTTTGTTGCTTTGATAGATTGCCTGAAAGCTTCAAGGTCAGTGAAACAAAAGTTCAAGAAAATTCTGGGAAAGGTGTAGAATTTCATACCGGAATTGACTTGAGTTACCCTAAAAAATTGAACAATAGAAAACCAATATTAATTTTCAGAACTTTTTTTAAAATTGAAAGAGTCTAGGTAAAGGCCTGAATGAATTGTTTGATTTTGAAGCTGATTTGGGGAAGGAGTGAAGCCTTGCTATGGTGCAGATTTTTTACTAATATTCTAAAAAAACGAAACCCGATAGCTTGAAAGACTCAGGGGCTATCGGGAATAATATGGTACAAAATTAAGATGAAATTTTTAAATTCACAAAAAATGTAATGCGATTTGAGGAGTTTAGAGATATAATGTCATAACCACGAATGAACAGGTATCTTATAGCGGTGGGAAATGATTCCAGAAAAGCTATGACCTTGTATAGGAAAAACCTGAAGCTTTCTCAAGAGATGTTTACGATAGTAAGTTGTTTTGAAGTTGCTTTGAGAAATGCAATAGACAAACATTACACAAATCTTTACGGTAATAAGTGGTTGAAAGATTTTATATCTCGCGGAGGAAAATTTGATGTACCAAGATGCAGAAGGACCAAAGAAATTATAAGGGAATCCAAGGATAAGCTCAATTTTGCTTATACACATCCCAAATTAGTAGCTGACCTGGATTTCGGCTTATGGAGATATTTATTTGCCCAACCACAATTTTATGCAGGTGGACAGAATTTATTACAAATATTCCCTTCCAAACCACGAAGTACAACGTCTATTCAATATAATCAAGCATTTGTATTTAATTAATTAGCGAAAATCAACAACATAAGGAACAGAATTGCACACCACGAGCCAATTTGTTTTCAGGCAGGGAATGCGGTAATTGATACAACTTACACACGCCAAAATTATAATTTAATCCTTCAATTATTCAGGTGGATGAATATCAACGAATCAGAATTGCTGTATGGTTTGGACCATATTGTAAATGTATGTAACGAAATTGATAATATTGCTTAGCTGAAGGCACAATTTTACATTAAATTTAACAATGAAAGAATTGTTTGATTTTGAAGTTGATTTGGGGAAGGAGTGAAGCTTATGAATTTTATTTTTGGGACGAGTGGGACTCTGGGGACATATGGGACTCTGGTGATGATGGAATGAGTGAAGGGCCGGTGATTTTTTTATTTGGGACATATTTTTTATTTCTTTTGTTTTGTATGGCATTGTACATTCTTTCTTTTAAGCCGTCGTTTTCCGGGAATAGACTGTCCTGTCGTAGATTATTTCTGTCTTTTAATACGTGATCAAATTGCGATATCCGTCGTGTTTGGGAATAAATCCTTCGGTATGTTCCATAATCAGCCGTTTTACAAATTGGTTTTAGTCTCTAATCTAAGAATTACTTTCTGATTTGGGTCAATTGACTGAGAATTAGAATGAAATACGGCTGGGGCATTGAATACTGATTAAACACCAGAGGGATGATTTTAAACCGACTGGCAGATAGATGTTTTGATCTGTTCATATTTTGGTGAATAAATAAAATGCTACATCAGTAAATATGCACAGTTAAATACTTAACTTTGAGATTATTAATTAAAAAGACGATAAGTTATGGGAATTAAACCCGGACCAAAACGTATTGCCAAAACTACCGGTAAACCGGACAGACGGCAGAGAGACAATAAAGAAACTCCTAAAAATACACCATCATTGAAACCGCATAAGCATAAGAAAGGTGATTAAGGGTAGGTGATTGGAGAATTATTTTGACACTATACCATAACAGTGTAGACTTCCCTTATTTCGAAACTTTTAATAGTTTTAAAGGCTTTTTATTTCTTCCAAAGTATTTTCTATCAAATGGGAGATATCACCATTCAATAAATCAGTGTATGATAAAATTTGTACATTGTAAGTATCAACTGCTAAGCAATAGTTAGTTGAAATTTGATAGTTTTCAGAGTAGTTTTCATTAAGAAATCTATAGAGTGTTTCGCAAAACATGCCTAATTCCGATTTTTTAAACCCTCCTATTTGAGGGATAAGCCATATAGCGCCAATTTCCTTTTTTTCTTTTCGTTTAAAAGAAAATACTATTTGCGGCATTACAACAATTGGAAACTGCTTTATTAATATTATTTTCTTATCATTTGGAATCTTTTCTATCTGAAATTTCTTTGAAGGCAATAGTTTTTTGTAATCGAAATCTTTAAAAGCTGTTAAAATATCAATATTTCTTTGATGCATTAACTTCGAACGTTTGTCTTCAGCTCCTTGCAAACGACTCAATAAGTCTGTGATTTTCTCATCAAGTAGATCAATATTGTCTTGTTTTATTACTTGGTAAATACAACTTGTACTAGTAACCCAATAATCACCACCGCCATCATCAGATTCTTTCTTCTCTTTTGGAGATCTTGTTTTTAGTTTTTGGGCAAAATTTCTTTTACCTCTTTCAGTTGATTTTCTACGAAATTCAACCAATTCCTTTACCTTTATTTTTTGCATAGTTTGGTAGTTGAAAATTTTTATTTTGTTTAATAGAGTAATCCAAAAGTAATAAAAATATTTGAATTGCAATACTAATCAAAATGATTATGAGCGCATTACTAAGAACCGTAGAAGCAAATAAAATTTTCTCCATAATTTTAGAGAAATCTTTCTAAATGCAAACAAAGTTTATAAGTAAGTTGAAATATGAGGATATTTTTGATGAAGCTAATAGTGTTGAACAACTTGCTACTAAAATAAGTAAAGATGATGCGCTAGTACTACTAAGTGCGATTAACTCTAAAATTTCATTTATACTTTCGAAACCAGGATTGGAAAGACATTTCATATTAAATGAATGGTTGAAATTTAGTGATAAAGGAATTAAATATAAAATCAAGAAAGCTTACGAGAAATACTATAAGCGCAAAAACGATGGTGATATAGACTTATCTTCGGTTATCATATTAAACAAAGTCACGACGCTCAGAGTTATCGAAATTATTCTCATAAACAATAACTTCATTAATAAGAAAGTTGATACAAAGACTGCTTCTGAAAGTTTATTTCGATTGTACCTTTTGGTCGGTAGTGAAATAACGAACAGACAGGACAAGGCATTTAAAATGTTCCTCCCGACGTACGGAGATAAGGGTAAAAGAATACGTTTGCATTTGTTTATGGGATTAACATATGTCGAACCCGCCAATTATATAAGCCGATCACAGGTTTTTGTATCACAATTTTTGAAATTTATTCAATTTGAGAAGTGGTTAAGGAATAAAAAAGAATTCACAAACCTAACAAAGGATTATTTAAAACAAATAGGAGTGAAGAGTTGGTCAGACTATTTTAATGATGTTTTTCAAATTAATAGTTTATCAATTCAACATATTTTTATTTCTCATGAGAGCAATCCGGTTTTAAAAAATACTTTGGATTATTTATCAAGCAATGTAGATAATAAGACAGAATGGAATGAGTTTCTTGCAGTAAAAAAGAACCCTTTATATAAGGTTAATGAATCAAAGTACTTGGTTCTTGATTTTGATTTCTTAATTGAAAAGTTTTTTACAAGTGTATATCATGATTTAGTTCATTTAAGTAAGGAGCAAAATCTCCTGGTTTTTCATTCAGATTATAACAAGGAATTCATAGAGGAATATTTATTAAATAAAGCGATTGAAAATGTTTTTGGGAAATCTTATGTGAAGTTCACTGAAATTAAAATGAAGTCTCTTAAGCCTAAAAAAAGTAATGTGGGTTTACCGGATTATTACATAAGAAATGGAAACAAAGTACTAATATTCGAATGCAAGAATTCATATATATCCCATGATTTAATAAAAAATCTTGATTTAAAATTGCTGGAAGACGATATTAAAAACAAGTTTTACATAAACACTAACAAAAGAAAAAAAGCGGTAAAACAGTTGATAGATTCTATTCGTAATTCCGCAAATGGTAATTATTCATTTTTTGATGCTTCGGCTAAGCATGAAAAACTTATGTACTATCCTATCTTAATTATTACTGATCCTTTATTGCGCTCGATGGGTTTTAATCAATTAATGAATGAGTATTTAGATTTAGAAAAAGAAATGATTGATAGTTACATAAGAAAAAGTATATTGCCAGTAACAGTTTTACATATTGATGATTTATTGTTTTATGATAAAGATTTAAAACATCTGGATAGATTAATTAAAGATTATCATAAATACCTATCAAATAAAGAATATATAGGAGAAATGATTTCCTTCTCTGTTTATTTGAGTACAATCAAGTTTCCTAGCTACAAGAGATTAAATGAAAAGCAAATAAATGAATTTGTGAAGGATTCATTTATTTCAGAACAGAAGTAGAAATGTTAAAATTGAATTATAAAATTGCTTATGAATTAAGTGAGAATTACGCATAGAAAAGGCGTGGACTCAACTTACCGCCCGGGGTACTGGTATACCTGCATACTAATAAGAGAGCCCACGCCGCGGTCGTGAGCATCTTGCTTATCCTCTCGTGCATAAAAATTACCAGTTTTCAGATCGAGACTCTAAGCAATTGCTTCTTTGACTAATTCTTTTTGATATTCTATAGATGTGATGTGTGAAGCAAATTCGTTTTGAAGTTCTATTGGCGGTAAAATAAATGGAAATTTTCTAAATTCTGACATTGGTGGGAAATTTGGAATTCCAGCTCCTCTATTTGAATCAAAATACTTGTTTTTAAAATTTCGATTTGAAAAATGAAATACAAAAAAGATGTTTTTAATTATATTTTGATTTAAAGTCAATTTTAGCAAAGCTTGATTTATTATTCCTCTTTTTGCATTTTCAGGAATAATAGACAATCTTCCTAAGTAAACACCTGAACATGAAATTATAATATCTTTTGGTTTAACTTCAAAAGCTTTTAATTCTTCAAATTTTTTATCATTTATAAAATATCTCATCATTGAATAATCGTCATTCAATGCGTGGTATTGTTCATAAACCAAGTAACCCTCATCTACAAATATTTCTTTTTTGAGAGCTCCACCAAAAGGTCCTCTTTTTATTGAATATTTATCTTTAGTTACTAAATCTTTTATATTTACTGTTTTCCATCCCTTCTCATTCATCACCGGATCGCCAAACATATCCAAAAACAGACTTTGCTGAAGTTCATCATATTTTTCAATCAGCTGACGGTTGTATCTGATCAGTTCATCTGCTTTGTCCAATTGGGCTGCAATTGATTTTTGTTCGGAAAGTGAGGGGAGAGGGATTTCTAAATTAGAAACAATTGTTTTTGAAATATTAGATAAAGCAACTCCAACAGCTCTATCCAAAAGTTTTTCCTTTACATTTTTGAACCAATAAAAAAGATATTTTGTATCGAGTTTATCTTTTTTTGGTACAATTCCTAAAATTGCCTGATTTGAGCTTAATTCAATGTCTGAAATAGTTACTTTACCAACTGAACCATACATAGCCAATAATAGAGTGCCTTTTTCAAAAAAGCGATTGTTTATAGAAATTAAGCTTTCTTCCGTTATATACTCTTCTGTATTATTGATAAATCCGTCTGGTGAGGATTCTAAATCGCTAATCTTAGCCCAGGGAATTTTCCCTCCATTCCAAAAATTTGATTTTGAGCGTGAAGGTGTTCCTCCACTTTTCATTTCACAAATATCTCCCAACTTCGCTTTCCATTCTTCTATTGCTTCAAAATTGATGCTTCCAATTCTTTCATTGCCTGCTGTCTTTTCAAATCCAGTTCACGAATCTGTTTCAGCAAAGTTTAGGGTTTTTCATATTCGGTCTTTTCATATACGATCTCTTTGTAACGGTTGATGCTCAGATCATAATCATTTGCAACGATATCTTCTTTTGACACCATAAACGACTGAGCCGTACGATCGTCACCAACCTGATCGAGTCTGCCGTTGTTCCATTGAGAAAGAATCGCGGCTATATCACAGTTTCCGGCTGCTTCTTTGATCGCTGCTTCGGGATCAGTAAAACATTTTTCGAGCAGTTCCTCATCCACCAGCGGAGTTCGTTTGTCATCCAGACTGAAACCGTCTGCCTGCATATCAAAAAACCAAACTTTATCGGTTTCTGAACGGTTGGTTTTTGTAAACAGCAATACCGCGGTACTCACACCGGCATAGGGTTTGAACACCCCTCTCGGCATTGAGATCACACCCTGCAGCTGCTGACTTTCCACCAGTTCCTTTCTCAGGCTTTTGTGTGCGCCGCTGCTCCCGAAGAGTACGCCGTCGGGCACGATGACCGCCGTTCTTCTGCCAATCTGAAGCATACGCAGGATGAGCGCAACAAAAAGGAGTTCTGTCTTTTTGGTTTTGGTTAGTGTCTGCAGCGAACTTTCCACCTCGTCATAATCCAAAGCACCTTTGAACGGCGGATTGGCGAGTATCAGCGAATAGGCATTGTACACCTGATTGTTTTCTGACAGTGCGCTGCCGTCGGTCAGATTTGGATTTTCCAAACCGTGCAGCATCAGATTCATTGACGCAATCCGCATCATCGACGGATCGATCTCAATTCCGTTGAACATCTTTTTTGTATAATGCTCTCTGAAATCGGATTCAAGAAACCAGTCGCTGTGGTTGTGATGCAGATATTCGCTTGCCGCCACCAGAAAACCGGCAGTACCCATCGCCGGATCGAGGATCAGATCATTTTTCTGCGGACGGGTCAGATGCACCATCATCCGAATGATGTGACGTGGCGTCCTGAACTGACCGTTGGTGCCGGCTTCGGCAATTTTACTCAGCATATATTCATAGAGATCGCCCTTGGTGTCCATATTGCTAAGCGGCAGTTTGTCGATCTGCTGCACCACCTTGTCGAGCAGTTTGGGTGTGGTAATCATAAATGTGGCGCCCTTCATGTATTGTGAGAATTTGCCGCCTTTTTCGCCCAGATTCTTCATAAAGTCAAAAACCGTAAGATCGTCCAGATGTCTCTGCGGACGGGTGAAAAGCCTGAACATGGTTTCAGGATCTTTCTGTTTGAAGAAACTCCATCTCAGTTCATTCTGTTTTTCGGTATAGATCGGCGTCTTGTGCGTTCCGCCGAGATGAGTGATTTCCCTTTCGATCAGGATTTGTTTGTCATCGAGCTGTTTCAGAAAAATCAGATAAGTAAACTGTTCAATCACTGTCAGCGGATTGGAAATGCCGCCGGTCCAGAAGTCATTCCAGATGGCATCGATTTGAGATTTTAGTGTTCCTGTGATCATTGAAGCTTGGTGTTTGGGGTAAAGGTAAAAGTTATTTTTCTTTTGGCGGGGAATTGGGGTGGGGATTGTGGAAACTTCAATTTTTCAAAATTCTTATTGCAGTTTTTATAAAATCTTCAGAATTGCAATCAACAAAAGGCTGGGTAGTAAAAGTTAAATACCGGTGAAATTGTATAAATTTGAGAAAACAAATGAGTTCTTGCGGATTTAATTTATCCTACTTTATAGAATAACGTCAAGAATTTAACAAGATTTCGCAACCTTTTTAAATGTATTATTAGGCTCTAAATAATTGTATATCTTCGTTCTTGAATTTGCTATTTGTTAAGCCGAGAAAAACATTTAAAGTTTTAATATAAATTCTTGAATTCCTTTTTAAGGGATAATAGCCAATTAATTTTTCGCATTACGTGTAAATAGAAGTAACTATGAATTACAAATTTGAAAAAAAGTTTTCTGAAAAGCATTTAGATAATTTTATAAATAAAATTTTTATTAATTTAAAAGAAAATCCAGAAGATACCTATTATTTCGATTTCATCGATACAGAATGGATATCAAATCAAGAATTGCTTGTTTTTACAGCGATTTTGGACCTTTTTCATAAAAAGGAGATTGAATATAGTATTGATTTCTTTCAAAAGGGGACCTTCATAGAGGGGAACAAAAGAAAAGCTCTTTTATTGATAACACTATGGGATAATTGGAGAATAAACGAAATTATACCAAATTTTAAAGACGAGAAATTATGTATGAAGTATTTAGGGTTTAAACCCTCACTAATACAAACTTTAAAAGAAATCTATAATATTAATCTCCTAAGGACTGAATTTTATGAAGTTAATAACAATATTGTTACACCATTCCAAAAATTGCCATTTTTAGAAAAATATACTGACATAGACGTAATTAACTATTTAGAAAAATATAACTCTCTGGAAGATGCAAGTAAGAAAATTATAGAGCAAGAAGGATTGGAACATTCCTTTTTGAATAAATCGTTTGGGAGTATTATAATCAAAGAGCTATATGAGAATTTCTTGGATCATTTTTCAAACCCTTATTTCACTTGTGAAAATGTGAATGCATATTTTAGTTTATCTGTCAAAAATAAAATAAAGGAAGTGGAAGGTGAAAGAAATCTTATGGATATAAATAATATTAATAAAAATAATTTTCTTTCCGAAAAGCTTAATGAAACGAAAAATTTCTTTTTTGACAAAAACAAAAAATCATTTAAAAATGAATCTTACTTAGAATTTTCTTTTTTAGATTTTGGGGAAGGTATTGTAAATACACTTAAACAAAGCTTTTTAAATGATTCCATAAATAAAGACCCTACAGATTCGAATATCCTAAAGTATGCATTTGAGCCGGTTTCTTCAAAGAGCCCAATACATCTAAAGCATTATTCCGCAAATAATATCCCAAGAGGATTATTTGATGTATTATCTATTGTTGAAAGATATAAGGGGATGTTGGTGGCAAGGAATAATTATGGAAAGATTTTATTTGATTTTTCTAGTGATACTGATAAATATGATAAGGCATTTAATTCATTTGGAGATCAATCTGAGTCCATTTTCCCAGGGACATTAATAAGTATTTATATTCCTGTGTTGAAAGAAAGTAATTTTGATAACTCTAGGATTAATATAAGAATAAATTATAAAAAGGGATTAAAAATAATTAATGAAAAAATAATTAATTTATATTCTATTTTTTATTCAATTAAAGATATGGATTTGGAAAAGTCAGATTCTTATCAAAGTTTGATTGAAATTCTTTCAAATCAAATTAATCAAAATATTAATTCAATAAAATATATCAATTTTAGAGGCTGTGAGAATTTTGACGAAAGATTAACTAAAAAAACAATTTATTATCTAGTTACAGATTATAATATAAACCTAAGAAATAATATCATTGCACTAAATCCCCCATCAGAAAATATTATAAGTCAAATTAAGGCTGAAATATTGTCTCTTAATCAAGCAATTAGAGATTTCGTGGTCCAGCCTCTTCCATTAATTTATAATGAAGAAAATGAAATTAATGTAAAATGGATAGGAGTTTCGGAAGAAGAGGACGAAGTAGTTTTAAATAATCTGCTCTTTGGTGAAGGGAATTATTCAATAACTAAAAATGATTTTAAAAACCCTGGAGAAATAGTTGGTAATTTAAACTATTTTGATATTTACGGCAATTTATATTCTTTGTTGCCTTCTGAAAATGATTTATTAAATTTTATCACCAAAAGAAGGCTTGAATTATTTTCAGCCAATTCCGATAAAGATTTTATTTCACGGCTTATCCATGATAAAAATTGTATCAAGAAAGATGGTCTTTATTTATGTAATGGAAATTATTATCAAGAACAATATCTAGAATTAAATAATCTACTTGATGATATAGGGAGTGCTAAGGAAATATGCCAAATGTTACTAAAAGAGATTAGAAAAAAATGCAAGAATCTAAATCTCTTAAATAATGAGTATATTTTTCTTGGAGTAACTTCTGCAAGTGATAAAATATTAAAACAATTTAGAGAAATTGATACATCTATAGTAGATGGGCAAATTGAGGTCATTGATAGTTATTCATTTTTGAATAATGAAGCTTCTAATAAAATTAAAAAAGATAAAAGATATATTCTAGTGTGTGATGCCATCTCTACCGGATTTTTAACAGAAAAAGTTGATGAAATAATTAAAAATAAAAATTCTGAACTTATTTTAGTTTCGGCGATATCAAATTTAATAGATCCTGATTTTGAAGGATATAATAATTTCCTGGAGGGCTATTCCCATAAACTAATCAGCTTAATAGATATGCCAATTAAAAAATATAGAAGGAATGACTTGAATGAGACTCATAGAGAACAATTAGATAAAGTCATTAGAATAAACCCATATACCAATACTCCTATTACTTTTAGACAAGATGATACTTTGTTTAACAAAGTTCTTATAAATAATGAAGATTTCTTAAATTTAATCAATGACTCAGATATAAATATTGGATTCAATATCTTTAACAACTTAATTCATCCATATTTTTTTAGCCTGAGAGGAGTTCTTAATTCTGAAAATGAAAAAATCATACGATCTGAAAATGACTCCATTTTAAAGAGGTGTATAAATAAACTTGAAATTGACTCCATTGAAAACATAAAATTATTTTATCCTAAAAAATCTGACATACAGTTTTTAATCTTAAAAAACTTAAAGATTTCCGTCTTAAAGAACGGGTTCGAATATTTTGAGTTAGATCGTTTTCTTTCAAATAATGGTTGGAAATTCCCTCATATTGGTAGCCATTTTGAAAAAATCATAAATAATAACTACATTTTACTTTTAGATGATGGCTCATGTTCTGGGGATTCTCTTTTGCAGATGATAAATGAAGTAAGTTATTTTTTACCTCGTAAAATATATTTGTTATGTATTGTCGGTAGAGTTGATGACCATAAAAGAGAGTTTTTCTCGAAATTAAAATCGATTACATCAAGTGATAATAATGTTGTTGATGTTGAGGTTTATTTTTCTAGTTATTGGCATATCCCAACTTTTAATCTTTCAAAAAACCCTTATTATGATGAAATTGAGTGGCTGAAGGAATTATTGTCATTTTCTAATATTCCACTTTTTATTCAAAAGACTGCTGAGAATATTTTAGAACAAATTAATCCCATAAAATTAAACAAAGAATCTATAATTAAAAATTATAGATACATGATTCCAAAAAGAGAAAGTGATCCAACATATTCTGAAAGTAAATATCCTAAAAAGGATATGTTATTTGTTAGAGATAAAATAGGGCAAGTTATAGTCTATCGTTATTACGTTGAAAGTTTTGATTGGTTTAATATTCTAATAAAAAAATTAGAAGAAAATAAAGAATCAGATCGTAGGAATAGATACAAAAATATTGAACTACTCTCAATGTGTTTATTATATGAGCCTTATTTATATGAGGAATTATGTAGAGTACTTCCAGACTTTAGAGAAAAAATGGAAGAATTTATTCAGGCAATAATTTTCGGAAATCCAAAAAGAAATAATAGGAAAATTAATATTGATGAGGACTTTTATTATAATTGGTCGGCAAAGAAGAAAGACCTAATCCATTTACTATTTATAATCTATAAAAGTAATATGCTTGAGTTTCTTGATAAAGAAAAAATCACAAAATTATTTGACTTCGCAAAAACTGTAAGCGCTCAAGAATACATCTTTTATAAAATTACTACTTTCTATAACGGTCAGAATAATCAAAAGAAACTTCAAACATTAAAAGAGTGCATTAATGAAATTTCCATAGATTCAGTATACAATAAATTAGCTAATAGTTTTTTAAGTTTCATAAGAACTTTACCTCAAAATAAAGATTTTTACTCACAACTTCAACGGGTAAAAAATTTGTACGAAAATGAAGAGATTTCACCAACAACTCATAAACAGAGAGAAGCTATTTCATTTTATATTTCAGAATTAATTGTATTGTCAGATATTTTTATTGATAAATTTAAAAATAGTATCGATATACCAGATGAGGAATTATCAAGAGTTTATAGATATTGGGAAACTGTAAAATCCTTTTTGGAAGAAATAATTTCCTTTGTTAGAACCTTTAAGGATTTTTTCAATGCGTTTTCGGAAACGTTCCTAGATAGTATAATTTCGAATAGAAATTCATTATTATTTAATATGATGAATGTTGATGATCAAATCAACAATGTCTTATATAATTGGAACATAAGCACAAAGGAAGATGAAGAAATAAATAAGGGTAAGGAAGCCATTAGTATAATGAATAGCGCATACCGTTTTATCGATAATAATTTTCTTAAAGAAGATTCAATATTTTACAAAATAATTAATAATGATTATGTAACTATAGAATATTTTAAGCAATCTTTAATTAGTAACATTAAAAGTAAATTTAACAAGGAAATTAAGATAAAGGAGAAAGAGGATTTAAAGATTTTTATTCCTAAAGTAATTTTTGATAAAATAATAATTGAAGAAATTATCTATAATTTAGAAAAATATGCAGACCCTTTAACAATTGAAGTGAATTCTGAATATAAGGAAAGTGAAAAGGAATTTTTTATAGTTATAGAAAATAAAATTGTAAAGAATCCGAATGTTAAAAGCACAGGTATCGGTTTAAAAAGAATTGATAAGTTAACAAAACTAAAATATATTGATATGAAATATGAGAGTTATCATCAAAATAGTATATTTAAACAAGAATTTATTTTTAAGAAAATATAATATGGATACCAGAGATTTAAATTTATTTGTATTTGACACGTTATCAAATTTCGAAGAAACTAAAAGATTTTTAGGAGAAGAGGGATTGACTTATAAAAGGATTATACCGTTTGAAACTCTTAAAGAATTTAAAGACAAAATAAGAGGAATTAATGATGATGAAAAGATCTTTGTGGTTGTTCATATTTTCTCAGATAGTTTAGATGGTGTTAGAAAATTTGTAGTCTCTGGAATAATTGATGAATATAAAAAATTAGCATTCAAATATATAACAAATAAGGGGACAATCAACGAAATGAGTAAAAGAGCAATAGATGAGGATTTGCCTTTATGTAAAAATGATATATATAAATATCACGGAATAAGAGATTATATAAATACAGAGAGTGATAAAATCCCTACTAAATTTGAGATAATTAATGGTAATAATAAAGTCTCTCATTGGTCCAATGGAAAAAAAGGAATTTTTTTAAGCCACTCTTCATCAGATAGAGACATTATAATTAAGTTTCGTGATTTAATTTTGGACAATGGCTTAGGATGCAACATTAAAAATATAATGTTAACAAGTGATGAAGCAAACGCAATAACTGAAAATAAAAATATACCAGATGCAATCATGAGATTTTTAACAGAAAATTCTGGATTGTTTATTCAGTTTGTTTCAAAAAGTTATGCAGAGAGCAGGGTGTGTTTGAATGAAGAAGGAGCAGGTTGGGTACTTTTTAAAGAAAACAACTTTATTTCTCTTATCCTACCAAATTCATCATTCTCTGATTCAACTTGGTTAATGACAGTAAGCAAGGGATCCAAGATTAACAATAAGGAGTCGTTGTTTAATATTTATGAAAATAGGAAGGACTTTTTTCAGGAAGTTAATGCAGGTCATTTAAATAATAAAATTGATGAATTCCTTAATTGGCTAAAAACAGATTACGAAAAACAGGCAAATAATTAATAATAGAGTCTTTTTTAAGAATTTCAACTAAAGACTGGAGAAGCAGAACTCGCTATCCCATGTTTTTGAGAAAATGTGGAATGGAAAATCTTTAAATTTCCATTTTATAAAAACCATCAGCTGAAAGTTAAAAAAAAATCCCCGCTCATATTTTTCCTTACCTTCACTATATAACCCCAAAAAACTACAGTTATGAAAATTCCTGGAATTAATTTTTACGCTTGGGTCGGACTGATGGCTTTTGCCGGACTGCTGACTTTGAACTCTTTTTTATACAGCTCAATTGAAGATTATTCCAAAGAAAAAATAGAAATTTGCAATTGAAATTTTTAAAAGATGTTTGAATTTGAGAATTATAAAATAAGTTGGGACAGTATAGCCGGCGTCAATGAAATGCCGGATGAGCTGAAATATGAGCTAGAAAAGGTGTTTGAGGAAATTCAAAATCCAAAAAGAAATACGATCCTTAAGCTCCAAAAGCTTATAAAAAAATATCCCCGAAATCCGCAGCTGAAGAATTATCTGGCAACCGCCTATAAAGAGATGGGTAACCATAACATGGCAATGAAAACCAATGATCGGCTGCTCAAAACAAATCCAAATTATTTTTTTGGACTTGTCAACAAAGCATATCATTATGAAGAAAATGAGGAGTATGGGAAAATGGAAGAGCTGATGGGCAAAGGATTTGATCTGAAACTGCTTTATCCCGAGAGAGAGGTTTTCCATATCTCTGAATTTATGATTATGCAGTCGCTTGCCGTCAGTTTTTATAGCGGTACCGAAGATTTTGAACAGGCAGAACTCAGACTAAATTTGATGAAAGAAGTGGAAAGAGATTCAGATTATGTTCTCAGATCAGAAAATGTGCTGGTGAGCGGAAGATTGAAATTCACACTTAAAAAGATGCAGGAAGAGAAAGAACTAAGGATTACTCCAAAAAATAATTTTTCACCGGTGAAATCTTCTGAAGAAATAACTCAATTTAATTTTCAGGAAACAGAAAATCTATACTCTGATGGTTTTGGCAGTGATTTGGACGAAATCAGTTTGTATCTGAGCAAAGACAGAGGCAAACTGATTGAAGATTTGGAAAGGGTTTTAAAATATGATTATACCGAATTTAAGGATCGTGACGAAGCTGACGATACTGATGCAGGTTTTCACGCCTATTGTCTTTTGGGTGAATTGGAAGCCGAAGAGACACTCCCAACCGTTCTTGAAATGATGAGGATGGATGAATCGTATAGGGATCGTACTTTTGGTGTTTTTATGACCCAGGACGGTTGGATGGCATTGATGAAAATGGCCAAAAATCGGCCTTCTGCGCTTGAAGACTATTTGAAACTTCCGGGAGTCGATACCTATTTTCGATCGGTTGCGGTCGAGGCGCTGATCCAAATGTATTTACATTTTCCGAATAAGGAAGCTGAAATTAAGGAAATATACAAACGGCTTCTTCAATTTTTTATTGATTCTGATATTGAAGACAATGTAATCGACTCCGAATTGAACGGATTTTTGATATCTGATCTGGTTAACTTAGGGCTGACTGAATTTCTGCCTCAAATCAAAATGCTTTATGATTTGCAAATGGTGAGTTATGGTATTTGCGGAGATTTTAAGACCGTAGAACGGGATATCAGCAAATCGCTTCCGTATGCTTATACCAAAAGAGAGATACAGGAAATTTTTGAATTGTATGAATTTTATTTTAACTCTGATGAAGACGATTATTTATCAGATAAAGCGGTTGCAGCAGAAGATTTATACCTGCCCAAATCTTCGACGCCTCTTATCCGAAAAAAGATTGGCAGAAATGATCCCTGCCCCTGCGGAAGCGGAAAGAAGTTTAAAAAATGCTGTTTGGGAAAGGGGATCTATGACTGAAACTGATAAAATTTGTAATTTAATCCAACAAAAAACGCAACCCTCTCGGATTGCGTTTGTTTGCGTGTAGCCCGTAGGGGAATCGAACCCCTCTTGCCAGAATGAAAATCTGAAGTCCTAACCGATAGACGAACGGGCCAACTGTATCTTTATGCCAGTGAAGCGACGTGCTTGGTCAGTTTGCTCTTCAAATTGGAAGCCTTGTTCTTGTGAATAATGTTTCTCTTTGCCAATTTGTCGATCTTTGAAGATACCGCTGCGAGCTGCTCTTCAGCTGCGTTTTTATCAGTTTCGGCACGCAGATTTTTGATCGCTGTACGTGCAGATTTGTGATAATAACGGTTTCTCTCTGTTCTGACTTCTGTCTGTCTGATTCTCTTTAATGCCGACTTATGATTTGCCATAATTTTTTATTCTTTTGAAAACCGGAATTTAATCCGACTTAATTTTTGGGTTTTCCATTCAAATTGAATGAGTGCGCAAAATTAATACAAAATTTAATATCTGCAATAGTTTTGTCGAAAAATTATTTTAAGTGTTTTGATGGAAATTAATCCTGCCAAAATTAATACTTTTGCGCTTACAGAAAATTGAAAAATGAATAAATTTAGATTTACACTTTTTGGAATTCTTCTTTCAGGTGTGATGTTTGGCCAAATCCCAAGCGGATACTACGACGGAACCGAAGGGCTGACAGGCTACGATCTGAAGACAAAATTGTTCTACATCATCAGAGATTTCAATGTGCAGAGTTATGCCGCACTCAAAGGTCTCTATCAGTCAAACAGTTCAAAAAACGGTTTCAAGGACAAATATTATGAAAATGACAATACCGTACTGGATATTTATTCCGAAAATCCGGACGGTCCCGATCCGTATAATTTTAATCCTAACGATCCGATGGGGTCGGGCGGTTCGGAGGGTGATGCCTTCAATCGTGAACACCTGATTCCACAATCTTATTTCAACGAAGAGTTGCCGATGCGCACAGACGCATTTCACATCTGGCCGACAGACAGCAAAGTGAACGGCTGGCGCGACAATTTCGCTTTCGGAACGGTTACCAACGGAAGCAGCGCAACTCCATGCAACAGCGGAGCCACCAATATGCCCTGCAAAACCAAAAACGGTTCGCTGAAGGGAAAATTTATCAAAAACAATTCAATCACCGTATTTGAACCGATCGATGAATTCAAAGGCGATGTTGCCCGTGCTTATTTTTATTTTGCGACCTGTTATCAGGACAAAATGACTGGATTCTACAACAGCTCAAATGCTGGTGTGAAAGCAATGTTTGACGGAACTTTTACACAGGTTTTCAGTCAGGATTTTCTTGAAATGCTGATCCAGTGGCATGTGATGGATCCGGTGAGCCAGCGCGAGCAGGACATCAATGATTTGATTTATTACAATCATCAGGGCAACAGGAATCCGTATATAGATCACCCCGAATTTGTACAGATTATCTGGGGTTCAGGCATGGATGTGAACGATATCGATTATCAGAAAAGAAATGATGTTTTGGTGTATAATTCTTCAAAAAATGAGGTGACGCTCAAACTTCAGAATCCCGAAAAATCGATTGAAAAGATTTCGGTTTACGATCTGAACGGAAGACCGGTCAAAACCATCCAAAATTCAAACGGTCAGGACCAAGTCAAAATCAGTCTGTTCAGCAAAGGTGTCTATATCATCAAAGCAGAAGGAAAACGTCTTGAATTCAATACCAAAGCGGTAATCAAATAAAAGTTGATTCAATTATAAAAATCAAAAGCGTCCTGATTTGGGACGCTTTTTTTATGGCTTTGATTTAATTTTTTCTTCTAAATTTCAGATTGTTTAAAAGATATTTTGGCTAAAGCCTATTGAACAGGATGAATTTGAACCCCGGCTGAAGCCGGGGCCCATTCAATTAAACAACATTCAAATTTTTGAAATTTTGAATAGGAACGGCCTTTAGGCCGTTTATTATAAATTGTGTCAATCAGCGGCTTTAGCCAAAACAAACCCCTTTTTTTTGCTGTTAAAATCTGAAACTCAAGCCGCCCAATACATTGATTCCGGCCTGCGGATAATAATAAGCGCCTTCATAATAAAATCCGTTGCTTTCATATTTCCGGTCAAAAAGATTGTTGACCAAGATCGAAAATTCAAGATTTTTAAACGTTTTGATTTTTGGCTGATAACGAATCAGCAGATCGGTCAGAAAATAATCATCCAGCTTTCCGTCATTTAATTTTGTATTGGTCAGATACTGACTGCCCACATATTTCCCGCTGAGATTGAAATACAGATTTTTAACCAACTGCCAGTCCAAACCGACCGCAGCCACCCAATCGGGCGAAAAAGAAATCGGTGTATTTCCGTATTCGGTCAGCAGTTCATTTCCGTCCGAATCATAACTGATTTCTGAATAATCAATATTTCTGCTGATGTTACGGCTCAGATTGCCGAAAAGATCGAGTTTTGACGAAATGATTTCATATCCGAAACTGATTTCAATTCCGGTTCTGAAACTTTTTCCGCTGTTGGTTCTGATATAATTTCCGGTCTGATTCAGCTGTCCGGTCGCCACCAGCTGATCGAGATAATACATATAAAACAGATTTGCATTCAGTTTCAATCGGCCCGATTTTTTGTAACCCAATTCAAAATCATGCAGTTTTTCGGGATCGAGCTTTCTGTCGTTGTCCAGATAATCGGATCGGATCGGTTCGCGATGTGACAATCCGTAAAAAAAGTAAATGGTCTGATACAGATTCGGATTGTAATTGATTCCGATTTTGGGATTGACAAAATCAAATTGATCATCAAACGCAAAAAAGTTTTCATATTCGTTTTCACCGCCGGGTGCAGCCTTGGTTTTGTAGGAAACATGACGATACTGAATATCTCCAAAAAGTTCAAAATCATTCAGTTCCAAAACCGCTTTTGAATAAACCGACAGATCGCTTTTGTCCGACAGATTTCTGTAAAATTCAAAATCCGAATCCCAGTTTTCTGCATCTTTCAGCCAGATCACTTTTCCGTAATGTTTGTTGTTGAAATGATTGATTGCAAAACCGCCAAAATATTTCAGATTCCCAAGTCGTTGATTTTCAAAATTGAAATTCAAACCGTACAGATTGCTGTCCAGCCATTTTTGTCTGATGAGGTCTGCTCTTTCGGTATCCGATTCAATTTTGTACTGATACAGTTTTGCATCCTGTTTGTAATTTTCATAATAACCGATTCCTCGGGTGTAATAGAGCGTTGCCGACGATTTCCAGCCGTTTCCGTAATTCTGCTGCCAGCCCAGATGGTTGTGATTCTGTCTGTAATTGTCGGTTTCATTTTTGAAATAATCAATAATATTTCCTTCCGAATCATAAATCGCACCTGCCGGATTGAATCTGCGGTTGGTTTTCAAAGTCTGTTCATCGATTCCGTTCCACGCCTGATAGGTTTTTTCCTTTCCGTTGAAATTCCAGAATGTAAAAACCGTATTCTGTCCAAGCCGGTATTTTGCATTCAGTCCGAAGGAATACAGATTGCTGAACGCACGGTCGATGTATCCGTCCGATTTGATCAGTGAAGCATTCAGATCGAGTGTCAGTCTGCCGTTGAGTATTGCACCGGTTCCGCCTTTGAGCGAATATTTCTGGGTATTGAAACTTCCTGCCGAAGCCGAAAATTCAATAAATTCCCGATTCGACGGATTCTCTGATTCAATATTCATCGCAGCACCAAAAGCAGCCGTTCCCGAAGATGAAGTTCCCACACCTCGCTGGATCAGCACCGACGAAGCATTGGTCGCCAGATCGGGCATATTGACCCAAAATACATTCTGGGATTCGGGATCGTTGAGCGGTACGCCGTTCATGGTGATGTTGATATGGTCCTGAGCGACCCCTCTGATCCGGATCGATGAATAGCCGACGCCCGCGCCTGCATCGCTGGTTACCACCACCGAGGTTTCATTGCTGAGCAGCGACGCCATATCCTGTCCCAGATTTTTTTGATTCAACTGTTTCTTACTGACTTTTTCAGTTGTGAGCGGAAGTTTCTGAATGATTTCAGCCGTTCCGAGTTCGATTTTTGTGGTATCGGTTTCAATGATTTCCTGTGCCGATACAAAGGCTCCGCAAATGAGCCCAAATAAAAAAATCCTACTTTTCATTTTAAATTAATTTTTTAAATGAAAGGCGGATTATCCCTTTTTTAAAATTCGCTGTTCGTTCAATCATCCGGATTCTGCAGCAGCCGATGTTTGAGATTTTGAACAGGGAATAATTTTGAAAATTCCCTTGACAGCATTACCTGTCCAGGTTCTTCGGGTATAATCTCAGCCTCCTGACGGAAGCACCCCTTTCGGTTTGTGCTGCGAAGTTAATACTAATTTGCGGAAGCTGAAAACTTTTAAAATGCTTTAATCAAATCACGAATTAAAAATTATGATTTGGACTGACCCGCAGCAGCGGGTCAAATATTTTTAGCCCCGATTAAACGGAGCGTCAGCGGAGAGCAAATCGGGGTTAAAGAAGTGTGAATGTTATCGTTTTGGCGGCATTTTTGTTGCGCAGCAAGACAAAAATGATGACAAAACGCTGTAGTTCAAATTATTATTAAGAATTGAAATGATCTCCCGAAATTTTGAATTGATTTTCTAAGTACACGACAAAAATTTTAAACAGTTAATATTGAAGTAATTATTCTCTGATATAAGTACTCTTGCAAGGTAATCTAATCCATACTTAAAGACGCTGACCGCTCTGTTTCCGTGTTTTTTGATA
>Ga0206103_100354_pt1 | contig 27848 bp, 22 predicted proteins | sample 1B5Ametagenome_FD_148638 | JGI IMG/M metagenome (GOLD analysis project Ga0206103, IMG submission 148638) | Enriched microbial communities from leaf-cutter ant dump, University of Wisconsin, Madison, United States - 1B5A | ecosystem: Environmental > Terrestrial > Nest > Insects nest > Nest dump... | reverse complement strand
AAATCATTAGTACCTGAGGGTTAATGCCACAGGCGGTGGCAACGGCACTAATGATTTGGGCGGCAGAATAGCCCTTGCGAGCTTGCAGTGCCGAACAGAGTCCACTGGCGGCTTCAACCTGCGGGGTGTCTTGCTTGAAGTCTTTTAAGCAGGTGTAGGGCGGTTTGTGCCAAATGGTTGGGTTATTTTGAGCAGCTGCGTATTGGGCGTGGGTAAGGTTAGGGTAGCCCTTTTCGGTTGCGGGCTTGGTTCCGTTGGTGTCGCAAGTAGGGACTTTGCTATTTAAAAAGGTCTGAATCTGTGCGCTCGTCATTGAGCCTGCGTTGTAAAAAACGGCGTCGTCAATAATGTGCCCAGGGTTAAAGCTTGATGGGCTAACGGCGTGTGCTGTACTGGCTATAAGGATCACCCCTGTTACGGCGGCGATGAGGCTGATAATAGGGTATAAAAGGCGTTTTTGCATTATTTAACCTCCACCTCAACCGTACCTGATGTACCCTCGTGGGTACTTGATGTATAACTTACAACAACCCTCCAGGTGCCTTGGCTAAGTTGCGACGTAGGAATGTAGACTGGGCGGCAAATAGTGCTGGTTGCATCAACAAAGGCTGGAGTTGCTTTGGTAATTGTTTCAGACCCTTTTGTAACAGTGGCGGTACAGGTGCCATCGCCACTAATAAGGGTTGACGAAAAGGCGCGAATTTCGAGCGAGTCGTTAATGACGTCGGCATAACTAACGCCAACCGAGACCTGCTTTTTGGTGCTTTGCGTGGCATTTTTTTGTGGTGAGGCGGGTTGCTCGTTTGCCTCTTTGTCGGTTTCTTCTTTAATGCGATCTTTGGCGTTTTGACTGGCATTCACTTCGTCCTGTGTAGGGGGGTCGTAGTTAATGGTGTTAGTTGGGGCGATATCATCACCGTTTTGTGGGGCGGTAGTATTAAACGGCCATACATGCGTAAAGAATGCCGCAGCGGTTAAAGCGGCCAGTACGGCAACGGTGGTGCCAGCAATAATGATAGGTTTACGATTTTTAGCTTTTGTTTGTATAGTTCGCATAAGCGTGTTCCTATACTAATTAAAGCATATTTTGGGGTAATAATTCAATAGGGCGCTTAAGTACATAGGGTATAATAAGCTCTATGAAAACAGTCATAGTCAGTGGATACTTTAACCCGCTTCATGGTGGGCATATTGATATGATCGAGGCGGCGGCGAAACTTGGCGACCACTTAATCGTAATTGTTAATAATGATAAACAGCAATTATTAAAAAAAGGTAAAATTATTCTTGATGAGAAGAATAGGCTGCGCCTCATGCGCGCGCTTAAGGGCGTCGACCAAGTAGTGCTGTCTATTGACGAAGACCCAACCATCATCAAAACCCTCGAACTGGTTGCCGAACAGCACCCAGGCGACGAGCTCGTGTTTGCTAACGGTGGCGACAGGGATTCGGCCAAAGCCGTCCCCGAAGCCGAAGTCTGCGAGCGCTACAACATTGCCATGGTGTTTGACGCAGGCGGTACCGACAAGGTTGACTCTTCAACGCGGATTAATCGGGCTATGGGGAGTGAGGGGTAGGTTCTACAAACCCCTCTTTTCGTAGAACAGCAATAAGGTAAACGATAAAAATATCAGACCAGAGCTCGATAACGTACTTTTGCTTTGACTTATACGCAGGGGTAATAATGTCGAGTTCTCTCATGCGCTTAATCATGCGTGACCGCTCAAGTGGCGTCCTGTTGCTGTTTAGAGCGGTATTAATATCGCCCGACACAAAGGTAAACCCTGGCTGATTAAGAGACCAGCGGAGAACTGAATACTCGTCATCACTTATACGCTTTGCCCCGTAGGCATCTTTAATGACGGGCGTAAGGATGCTATCCCGAACATACGATGTGTCGAGTAGCTTATCGATTTTATTGATTTCTTCGAGCAAGCCACCAAGGAAATAATCACACCAGGCAAGTAACCCCTTGCTACTACCGTTGTCGGCTAATGAAAGCTGTTTATAGTAGCGCGATCGATTGGCGTAAAAAACGGCAGTAGGATTAAGAAGTCTGTTTTTAGTGACGCCGTACCCCATAATTTGGAGCATTGCATAAGTAAGGAGTCGGACAACACGTCCATTACCGTTCGTAAAGGGGTGAATCCAGGTAAAGCGATGATGAAATACGGCCGCAACGAGTAGATAATCTTGATTGGCGTGGGGTTCGTTAGCAAAGTCAACCAACTCTTGCATGTAATCATTAACTTTAACGCCTATTGGTGGTACGTGATTTGACTCCGTAATCTCGACTTGTTTTGTGCGAAATTTGCCGGGTGTTGCGTCGCCTGGTTCGCTGTTGCCAATAGGTAGTTTATCAACGACAATTTTGTGAATATCGAGGATAAAATTAAGAGTAAGTTGATTATTTTCCTTACAGTACGATTCGACGTAGTCTATCGCTTTACTGAGGTTGCGTAATTCGTGCTGGTCAATAGTCTCTTTGTGAGTTTTTGGGGTAGTGGCTGGACGAAGAGCGTCAACGAGGCGTGTTTGGTTGCCTTCGATGCGCGCCGACGCCCAGTTTTCAAGTCTCTGAAAACCGATTTTTAACTCCATAAAAATGTCGATACTTTCAACAACAAGTCGCTTGTCACGTAATTTTTCAAGGTCAATGATTTTGCGAGGTAAATCAGATTGCCAAGCTGGCTGGGGGAGTAGAATATCCCAATGTTCAAACTTTTTTTGCTGAGCTGCCATACTTTATCAAAAGAGCCTATTTTACAGGTGTTATTATGCTTAAACTATAACATATAACTTTATCATTTGCAATTAATCAACTTTTTTATTATTTGTCAATTGTAGGGGAGTTGTCGCTCACAATTTTGCGCATCTTCGTTGCAAAAAGCCCCTTGTCGAATCGCTTTGCCTTGCGGTGCAGGGTGGCTGGTAAAAATGCCTGCGGATTGTTTTGCTTGATGGCTGCAAACTTTTGCATGGCGCCTGCTAGTCCTTCAACGGTTTGTTCCTCAAAAAACAGCCCTGTTTCGCCATCTTGCACAATATCAAGTGCGCCACCTTTTTTGTAGGCAATAACAGGGGTGCCTGCGGCAAGGGCTTCGGCGGCGGCAATGCCAAAATCTTCTTCGTTAGGGAACAAAAAGGCTTCGGCGCTTTGGGCTAAACGGACCAATTCTTCGTCACTGACGCGGCCAACAAAGCGTACAGTGGGCCCAGCGAGCGATTTAAGGCGTTCGGTGTCGGGGCCAGTACTAACGACTGTAAGCGGTACTTTAAGCTTGTTAGCGGCTTGTATGGCTAAATCGAAGCGTTTATAGGGGACGTGGCGGCCCCATACGATGTAACCGTGGCGTTCGCCCCGAGGTGGTGGGGTAAAGCGGGCAACTTCAACGGGTGGGTAAATAACGGTGCTTGGCTTGTTGTAGTATTTTTTAATGCGCTCTTGGGTAACGGTTGAGTTGGCAATAAATACGTCGATATCTTTGGTCGATTCAAGGTCAAGGGCGCGCATTTTCTTCACAAAATAGGGAATAAATGGGCGAATAAATGGGGTAAGGGGGCCAAAGTTAAACTCTTTGCGAAACTCTTCGTAGTGACTCCAGTAGTAGCGGATAGGGGTGTGAACGTAGGCAATGTGCACCTGGCCAGGGCGCGTTTTGTGAACGGCTTTAGCTTCGGCACTAGAACTCGATATAATAATATCAAACTCAGATAAATCAAGTTCACGGAACGCCTTGGCGCGCAGGGTAGGCCAGAGGACGTGCTTATAACGCAACTTTTTAGGAAGCTTATTTTGCAATGAAGTTGTACGAACGTCAATACCTGCAAAAGCGGTCATTTTCTCAGAATCATAAACAGACGTATAAATCGGCGCGCTCGGGAAAAGCTTGTGAATTTCAAGCACCAACGGCTCGGCGCCACCCATATTAGTAAGCCAGTCGTGCACGAGGGCGATTTTAGGTGGGTGAGATGAACGTTGTTGCATTCCCTACTTCGCTCCCCTACCCTTTACAACTACCCAAACCGTCTTGAATAGAATTTTAATATCAAGCCAAAAGGTCCAGTTTTGGGCGTAAAAGAGCTCGAGTTCGATGCGCTCGTCGAAACTGAGTTCGCTCCTACCCGACACCTGCCAGAGGCCTGTCATGCCAGATTTAACACTGTGAAGCAAGGCGGTGCGACCTTTTGCAAGTTGTACTTCTTGCGGCAAAATTGGGCGAGGGCCAACCAGGCTAAGGTCACCCTTTAAAACGTTGAAGATTTGCGGCAGTTCGTCAATTGAAGTGTTTCGGAGCCATGTTCCAAAACGAGTGATGCGTGGGTCGTTGTCGACTTTGCGGTTTTTTTCGTACTCTTTAGCAAGGTCTTCGCGACCCATTGCGCGGAACTCATCGGCGGCGTCTTTACTGCCGTATTGGGCGCCCATGCTGCGGAATTTAATCAGGCCAATTGGCTGCGAAAAGCGGCTCAGGCGTTTGCTGACGTAAAAGGCGGGGCCAGGGTCGGCGAGTTTTTTGATAACGAAAATAAGTAAGAAAAAAGGCGACAAAACAATGCAGGCAACAAGGCTGACAATAAAGTCAAACACGCGTTTTACAATTGAACCCCAGCCAACAAGCGGCGTTTGGTAAACGGTAATCATGGGGTAGCCAAGAAATACGTCGACGGTGTTTTTGCCCGAGTAAAACTCAGATTCGCCAGGAATAAAGCTGTAGTCAATGTGGCGTGACTGGGCGGCGCTTAAAATACGTTGGTTGCGGGCCGGGTCTTCGTAGAGGTCAGTTTGAATAATAGTGGTAATGCCAAGCTGCTCGATTTGCTTAAGGGCGAGTTCTGGGGTTGAAAAATGGAGCGCATAGGGAATAGAGCTCACAAACTTTTTTGGGCCAGCCACCGCAACGATTTTATGACCACTACGTTTTGTGTCGGCAAGCTGGTGGGCGAGGTCGGAAACAACTGTTGACGAGCCGATGATAAGAACGCGCTGAATACCTTTGCCAAAGCGGTACTGTAGGCTGCGAATACCGCGCAGCACTTCCCTTTCAATCACAATCAGGAAGAACGAGCCAAAAAGGGCGTAGACGGCAACTAATCGCGCAGGAAAGAGTTGCTTGCCGCTGACGTATTCCCAGCCAATGACAAGCAAAATACCAATAAACGACCCAACGGCAATTTTTGCCCATTCAATAAGACGGCGATTGTAGGTGGCTTGGGTGTAGAGGCCAATTAGGACAAAAACGGCAATCCAAAACGGCACAATAAGAAGGAAAGCGAATAGGTAGTCGTAGGCATAAATGTTGTGAAGAAGGGGGCGTGGGTCGTATTGAACGCGGGCAATGTAGGCAAGCACAAACGCTGTAACAAGCACCAATGCGTCAGCTATCATGAGTATTAGGCTGTAGAGCTTAGAATTACGATGAGTCATAAGTAATTTTATTGTACCATTTTGTAGGGTAAACTAGGGTATATGGGTATTAAGCTAACGGCTATTGAAAAACTGTTTGTAGGGCTACTGCTAGTGGTTTTTGGCGGTATTGTTGTGCACGCACCGCTATCGGTGGGGCTTTCGACGGTGTGGCCAGATTATTCACTTATTATTAAATCCTGGAAAGAAATTTTGCTGGGTGTGGCGCTTTTGCTATGTGTTGTTATACTTACAACAAAAAAGCAGTGGGCGGTGGTACATTCAAAAATTATATATTGTATAGCGGCGTTTGCGGCGTTAAATGTGTTGCTCATTCCCCTCTTTTATACTGGGTTTGAATCAACCGTTGCGGGGCTCTTTATAAATCTAAGATTTTTCTTATATTTTGTGTTGGTATTTGTTGCCATAAAACTATACCCACATTTATTTGGTTTATTTATGAAGGTGTTTGTATTTGGCGCTTTGCTCGTCATTGTGTTTGCCGTTTTGCAAATAACAGTACTGCCAAACGATATATTGCGACACATTGGTTATAACGAAAACACGATTATGCCGTACCTTACGGTTGATCAAAATAGTAACTATATTAGAATTAACAGCACATTGCGTGGGCCAAACCCACTGGGCTTATATGCTGTGATTGCACTGGTAACGGCGCTCGTAACAGGCCTACTAAGTGGTGCTAAAAAAGTTAAATTATGGTTAATTTGGATACTTGGTATTGGCGCGGCGCTAGCGCTATGGGCAAGTTACTCACGAAGCGCGGCCTTGGCGACGATTGCGTCGGTTGCCGCGGTGTTAGTGGTGGTGTACGGCAAGAGCTTTCCGCGTTGGTTATGGATTACCTGTGTAGCTGGGGCTTTGGTGCTGGGAGGCAGTTTAGTAGCGTTCCGTGACACGCAGTTTGTGTCGCAGGTTATTTTGCACGAAGACCCGCACGAAGGTGGCAATATAAATTCAAACGACGGGCATATGTCGTCGCTTATTGAGGGTTCGCGGCGGCTTGTACGGCAACCGCTTGGTGCTGGCGTTGGGAGCACCGGTTCGGCATCGCTCCTGAGCGACTCGCCTATGATTATTGAAAACCAATACTTATTTGTGGCACACGAAAACGGCTGGCTGGGGCTAGGCTTGTTTGTGGCGATTATGTATATGGTGCTAGCGGAAGCCTGGCGCAAGCGCACACGGCAACTGGCGTTAATTGTATTTGCAACCGGGGTTGGTATTGCTGTTGCGGGGCTCTTTTTGCCTGTGTGGGTGGACGATACGGTGTCGATAATTTGGTGGGGAATCGCTGCTATGGCGCTGGCTGTTCCCGTAAAAAAGGTAGCAATAAAGGAGCCTAAGTAATGGCCGAACGCTCAACAAAACGGCAACAAGAATTATTATTGTATGTTGATGAATTTATTCGCCAACACGGTTACGGCCCAAGTTACCGTGAGGTGATGAACGGGCTGGGGTATAAATCGGTATCAACGGTTGCGGTGCATATCGATGGCTTAATTGCAAAAGGCTACTTGCGCAAGCGCGACAACTCGGCGCGGTCACTTGAGGTTGTGTCGGCGACGTATGGCACGGGTGCTGGTGTTGTCGGGGTTGGTTCTGGCGGCGGTTTGGCTGGTGGCGGTTTGGCTGGAGGTGCTGGTGGTGCTGGTGGCGCTGGCGGCGCAAAAGAAAAGTGGCTGGTCGAGGCGGTGAACGAACGCTTTAGGCGCTACGCGGCCGCCCCCACTCCGCAATTACTTGATGAACTTTATGTGTTGATTGGTGCCTTGAAGGTGCTTGGGTTTGACGCGGCTTACGAGGCGATGCGCGGGCAACTAGCAAGCGCGGTAAAGAGGAAATAGGCAAGATATGCAGCCACGAGTACAACAAAAAGGTCGCGGACGAAGTTTGGGGCTTATTTTTGTTGCGATTGTTGTATTAGGTACAACAGCATACGTGAGTTTTGACACATGGCTTACTAATAACCGCATGAGAGCCGAAATTGCTGGCCAACAGCATGATTCGCAGAGTTTACTGGGCGCCAACGCCACTCATACCAAAGAAAAGGAGGGTACTGACGAGCGCGATGTTACCCCTACTTCGCTATCTGACTACAGGGTTGCTGCTGACATGCCGCGATATCTGTTTATTGATAAACTGCATATTAAATCGCGTATTCAAAATTTGGGGCTTAACGGTGATGGCAGTGTGCAGGCGCCAATTAATATTTACGACGCAGGTTGGTATAACGGTAGCGCAAAACCAGGCGGGGTTGGCGCGAGTTTTATTGACGGGCATGCGTCGGGCGCACTACACGAGGGGCTATTTGCTTACCTTGACACATTAGTGGCGGGCGACACAATTCGCATTGAAATGGGCGACGGCACAACCTACACATACAGGGTACAAAAACGCGAAACAGTGGCCTTAAAAGATGCTGATATGAAAAAGGCGCTGTCACCTTACGGCGACGCAACACACGGCCTGAATTTGATGACCTGCGCCGGCACCTGGGCAAAAGGTAGCAGCACCTACGACCACCGCGTCATTGTATACACCGAACTTGTTGACTAGCCCCTTGACTACCCCTGATATAACCAGTATAATACGCTCTGTTACGTATTCCGGCGTGGCGCAGCGGTAGCGCAAGAAGCTGTTAACTTCGAGGTCGCTGGTTCGAATCCAGCCGCCGGAGCCAAGAAAAAAGTCGTAGGCAAATGCCTAGGACTTTTTTCTATTGTTTTGGGTGGTAGGGGTTTGGCCCAGCGACCGCGCCAGCTTGCCTGGCGTTTTCGGTCGCGGTTCGAACCACTATTTGGTGACCAGGGTTCCTAACTGGTTTGAAGTGATATTCGAATTCTGACAAGTTTACAGATTTAGAGCTTGTTATAGAGCGGAAGACGTGCCGATTTGGCGGGCACACGTATTGCATAAAGATATAATTTATGATATAGAATAGCCATGAGTAGCAGAGATAGCGATCCGGTATATGCTTATTTTTATCCACTTACGACAAAATGTGAAGAGCGTGAAAGAAGGGCTGACGCTCACGGTACTTCTCTTGTAGATGAAACGCAGCTTTGCCAGGATGCACTACCCTTGTACGAAAATCATAGGCAGCCCGTAACGTATTGTCTTGGCGACCAAGCGCTTAACAATGGGATGATTCGGATCCTGCTACGATGCAGAGACAGATTGACTTGGCAAGCGAGAACGGGGTAGACGGATTTATCTTTGATACATACATAGGTCGCAAGGATGGCAGGCCAGTAAAGGAGGCGATAGCCCCACTTGATAATGCTTTTCTAGGATCAGAGTTGGGTGACTTTAAATTTGCGATTATGTCTGTTTTAGGCAGTCCAAGGGCCGTGTTGCCCGTTCCGAAGGATCGGGGATTTGAAGAGTCTGGAAGGTATTACGACAGAACGCGAGGTACAATAGAAGAGATAGTTGATCATGCGGTGAAGAATTACTGGGATGAGGATAATTATATTCGCATGACAGGTGCAAACAGGCCTTATATGTCGCTTTTTACTTCCGATATGAGAGCTGTTGATTATGACAGTGAGGATGATCTTACACTCCCTGAATCAATAGAGTATTTGAAGGAATATAGCTATCTTAAGTACAGAATAGAGCCATATTTAGCCGTAGTATGCCTAAGGGCTAGTCATGCACTGCCGCTAATCGAAAGAGGGGCAGATGCCATGACGGGATATGCTTTTCTGCCCGATTTTAAAGGTGAACCTATACAGGACTACAGGAAAAGTATTGATCAGCGTATTTTAGACTGGGACACCATTTCGGAGCAGATTAGCAAGCCTTACATTCCTCCGGTGGTTGTAGGATGGGATGCATCCCCTCGAGGATATGCCGATGAAAACACGGACATACGTGATGTTGCAGGTCTGTATCCCTATACCCCGATTGTCGAAGGTGCAAATGATATGGATTTTCGTAGAATGCTTAGATTACAGCGTGACTACATGGAGCGTAAGTCAGTGCCTATCTCGGAGAGATATACACCTATTACGGCATGGAACGAAGTCACGGAGGGTGCTGCTCTATTACCGAAGGTTACGCGTGATGGGAGGTTGGATAAACGCCTCCTCGAAGCTGTAAGAGATCATAAGGGTAGATAAGTATGTTTACAATAATCGCTGTCGCATTGTTCAATAAGAAAAACGAACTGCTTATCTTGAAGAAGCAGCCCAACAAGGCTCAAGGTGGTAAATGGGGGTTGCCAGCAGGTAAGCCTGAGCCTGGAGAGAATCTCCAACAAACTGCAATACGAGAGGTGAAAGAGGAAACTGGGCTGTCCGTTGACCCTGCGCTGCTGTATTATGTTGATCGCAAAGTGTTTAACTATAAAGCACCTGGAGAGTATGCGATCGAAGTGTTTTACGTTACAAAGGCACTCTCTTGGCAGGTTGTTATTAATGAGGCTGAACATTCAGAGTATAAATGGGTAGCATACAAGGGCTTGCAGCAGGTTGACCTTATTGATGACACTATTGACATTATAGAATATATAGATAAGACGAGGAGGAGATATGAGTCGTGAGAAGAATATAGCCTTGCTGCTTGCAGGAGCGCCGGGGAGTGGCAAGAGTAGTTTAGCAGGAGAACTAGTGAAGGGTGTGGATGGGGGTATTGAAGTTGCGCATTTCTCCCTCGGAGATACGGTACGGGATATAAGTAGGGGGCGATAGAAAACTACTATTGCTGGACGGCTATCCTCGGTATCGGAATCAAGTTGGTGATTTGTTTGATGTTTTAGATGACACGAATGTTGCACTGGGCGGGCTGCTGCACGTTGTGATTCCAAAAGAGATTGCGGTGAGCCGACTTCTTTCCAGACAGGATAGGCCTATATCAATCGAAGATGCGAACATAAGAGTTGAGAGCCACTTTTATTCTGTTGGGTCTGTGGTTGAAGAATTGGAACAACGAGGGGTGCCGACATTTAGCGTGGATTCGAACCAGGCATACGGCCTTGCCGCGGCTCAAGCGGGGCGCATAATTAAAAATTTGCTATAAAAGCGCGTGCAGTGTTTGCTTCAGGTTCGAGACCGTCATGCCGGAGCCAAACATAGACACTATGATGAACATCATGGTGTTTTTGTTTTAAGGGGCTTCCCAGTACCTGTAATGATAACATTGCCATTAATCTAATATTATGATATAATATGCAATAATCATGGCAATCCGTCATGATCTTCGCTCCTCAACATAAGTAGGTGAGTATATTGGCCAAAGATGCCGAACTTGACCGCCTGAAGACGGCGCAAGACCACGCGTTCCAGCGTAAGCAGGACGCCTATCGGTCGCAGCAGCGCGCTTGGGACGAGCTCTCGTCCGCACGAGATACGATGAATCGTGCACACGAGGCTAAGCAGCGTGCGTATACCGAGCAAGACCGAACGTGGCAGCATTACCAGTCGGTGAGAAGTGCCAATGGCCCGCGCATCGATTCACTCAACGCTCAGCAAGAACAGGCGTTTCAGAACATGAAGGCTGCATTTGACCGAGCATCCTCTGCTCATGATCGTCGTGATGGCGCAGGGGCCGCCAGCCATGCGGCTGATGGTCATCGCTACAAGGTGGAGTCGCAGGGTTACGTGATCGAGCGTCGACGTCTGGTCGAAGAGATTCGCTCAGCCCGTGCCACTCACGAGGCATCCAAGCCTGCATTTCAACGGGCAAAAGATGACTTCAACGCTTGCAAGCGAGCGTTCGACGCCGCCAAGGCGGAGCATGAACGAGTAAGTGCCGAGTTCAAGCACGCCAAGACGGAGTTCGATTCGTGTGCCAAAGCTTTCAGGTCGCGACTTGAAAAGGTCAAGGCTGAAGGTCAGAGGCGTCGTGATGACAAGAGAGCGATCGCCACAAAGGCCGGTGTTCCGCACCAGTACCGCGACAACCTGTGGGTTTCGACCGATTCGGACGGTAACACCAATATCTACTTCGGTGGAGTTGGCAAGCCGAACGGGCCTGGCCATGGTCACTATGTCATGGATCGTGGCGGTAAGGTGACGTACAGGCGCGATCCGTTCGGTCCAGGTCACCATCACGCAGGGGCGCTTAGGTCAGCGCCGCACACCCTCATCTTCGATGAGCTGCGTTAAGCGCCGCACAACTTAATAGAGCGAAGATCCCGCCACGGCCAGTGGCGGGATTCTTCATTTCGGGTATAATGGGAGTACCCATGGACACCGCCTTCCTAGAGAAATATTATGAAAAAGTAATCCTCCCTCTTTATGCGGAGGGTTCTATCAAAGTTGCTACCTGGAAAGACCACGGAAAAGTTGGCCCTGATAACTGGGCGCACTATTTCGAAGATGCTGACGGTATAGAATATGTGCTTCTTGCCGAAGACTATCCTGGAGGTATTTACCTAGATGACGACTTAACACACGATGTCGTTCCAGCCCCTGGTGGTGAAAGTGCGCTCTACGCAAACTTTGATAATAGGTGGATTCCGAATATATCGGGGTACTTCACGCTCTACAAGGAGCGAGGCCGTACTACGCTATAATATCCTCATGAAGACTGAATACGAAGCTAAGTTCTTAAATGTAGAAATCGATAAGGTGAGGGAATTGCTGCAACAAGTTGGCGCAAAACTTGAGAAGCCAATGCGCTTAATGCGCCGCGTGACTATCGAAAACGAGGATCTAATAGCTAAAAATGGGTTCGTTCGTGTTCGCGACGAAGGTGATCGAACGACAATGACGTATAAACAGTTTGATGATTTATCGGTAGACGGGGCGAAAGAGTACGAGATTATTGTTAGTAGTTTTGATGATGCTGTCGCACTTTTGGGCGCAGCGGGCCTACCCTACCAATCCTTTCAAGAATCCAAACGTGAGACCTGGGTTTGGAACGATGTCGAAATTGTTATTGATGAATGGCCATGGCTTAAGCCGTACATTGAAATAGAGTCAAGCAGTAAAGAGCGCGTGATGGATTTTGCCGAGAAGCTTGGCTACAACTGGAATGATGCTGTTTTTGGTGATGTTATGGCTGCCTATAGGGCGGAATACCCGCACCTCGCCCTAAACGATACAGTCGGTAGGGTTGCCGAGGTGCGATTTGGCGACCCGCTGCCTGATTTATTAAAAGGGTAGCTAACAGCCCACAAAAGGTGGGCCGTTGTAGCCTAAGCTGACCCTTCTCTATCCCTTCAAAACCGAAATAAAAGATCGGCCCTTGATGTCTGATGTGTTGCGTGCAAAACAGACAATGAGGGTTGCGACGGTAATGGCACCGGCGAGGAGTATGCCGATAAGGTTAACGATAACAAGTGGCTGGAGGGCCTTAAAGTAGCCTTCGATGTCTAGCAAGAGAATGTTAGCAATTGCCTTGGCGCCAGCATCTGGGGCGATGAATTGTGAGGCGATGAAGGTAAGTTCGCCAATAATGATTGGGAGCGCTAGTACGAGAACGAGGCTTTTAACTGATACGCCAGCATCGCGTAGGCGACGTACAAGGAGCGCCCACATTGAGCCACCTGAAAATAGAAAGGCGAAGGCTAGCGTAAGTACTCCAAGCGATGTGAAGATTTGCGCAAAGCCATCGCGGGTGTTTTCTTTGGCTTGCTGCTGGTCGTTTTCTTTTTCTCGGGCAGCTTTGTACTCTTCGTACTTTGCTTCGTATGCATCATTGGCGTCGTTGTACTTTTTTGTAGCCTCTTTATACTTGGCGTTGTAAGCAGAAAGGGCGGCCGCGTACGCATCGTAGTCGTCATAGTTGCTACGCAGAGGATAGGTAATGCCATCTGTAAACTCTGACAAAGAAGTGTATTCAGGTCGTTCAGCCTTTGATTCGACGTCTTCAATTTCAATACCGCCAATAACACCAGCGACTACAAAGAAAATAATTCCTACAATCAGTGCGCCAAATCCGGTGACGATTGAGATAATAAACCCATTCAGAAAGTCCTTTTTTGAGGCAGGGCCAGCAAAGTTGAAGAACTCACCAATGCGCTGACCAAGCGATTCGCCGCCGGTACTACCTTGTGTGGGCGGTAGTGATGGTCCTGCTGTAGCAAACACCTGTTGCGGAGCCATTCCTGGGTCGGGCGCGGGAGCAGGAGCAATCGCGGGCGCTGCTTGCTGCGGCACCATTTCGGGCATAGGTGCTGTTTGTGGTACTTGGTTTGGCAGTGGTGCTGGCTGCGGTGCCTGGTTTGGCTGCTGTGGGTAGGGTTGATTTTGATTAGGGTCCATAGATCCTCACGATATTACTAATGCTTATACTATAAGTAGCTTATCGTACAGGGGGCGTATATGCAAAAAATTCAGCTAAATTTTGCGCTTTATTATGAATGTGACCTAAGTCTCACTTTTTTTATGCCACTTATGCTACGATGAGCGTATTGAGGAATATCTAAGGAGGGCTATGGATAATTATCCGCTACATATTACTTCTGAAATTGGAACGCTAAAAAGCGTATTGTTACATCGTCCAGGAAAGGAGCTAGAGGGGTTAACGCCCGATTATCTTGAGCGCTTGCTGTTTGACGATATTCCGTACCTTGAAAAAGCACAGGCTGAACACGACGCCTTTGCCGATGTGCTGCGTAGTCGCGGCATTGAAGTGTTGTACCTTGACGAAATGGTCACCGAAGCGTTACAAGACCACGAAGTGCGGCACCGTTTTGTGTCCGAAATGGTTCGTGCGTCAAAGCAGGGCGATCGCCGCGTCACGCATGCGCTGGTCGATTACCTTATGTCGATGGACACAAAAGATATGGTTCATAAAGTTATGGCCGGTGTGCGTAAAGATGAAGTGCCGCTACCAGACGACGACAAATCGCAGTTGCATCATTTCTTTACAACTGATTATCCGTTTTACCTTGACCCAATGCCAAACCTGTACTTTACACGCGATCCAGCGGCAACTATTGGTAGTGGGCTAACGATTAATAAAATGCACTGGCCAGCCCGCCGTCGTGAGTCGATGTTTATGGAATATATTGTGACGTATCACCCGCGCTTTGCTGGGCACAATATTCCAGTATGGTACGACCGCCATGGGCGTTTTTCGATGGAAGGTGGTGACGAACTTGTGCTGAGCAGCGAAGTGGTGGCGATTGGCGTCAGCGAGCGCACAACACCAGAAGCGATTGAGAAAACAGCGGCGAAGCTTTTTGCACAGTCTGACTTTAAAAAGGTGTTGGCGATTGAAATTCCAAAAACACGCGCTTTTATGCACCTCGACACCGTATTTACGATGATTGATTACGACAAGTTCACCATTCACCCAGCTATTTTGAAAGATGGCGGCAGGCTTAACGTATATAGCATTGAAAAAACCGATACGCCTGACAAGCCAACTATTACGCACCATACTGATTTGGCGCGTGTACTTGCTGATGCGCTGCGTAAACCATCGGTGACGCTTATTCCGTGTGCTGGTGGTGAACCTGTTGCAGCGGCACGTGAGCAGTGGAACGACGGAACAAACACACTAGCGATTGCGCCTGGTGTTGTTGTTACCTACAACCGTAACTACGTGACAAACGGTATTTTGCGCGACATGGGTATTGAAGTTATTGAAATTGAAGGGGCAGAGCTTGGCCGTGGACGAGGTGGTCCACGTTGTATGAGTATGCCACTATGGAGGGAAGATATTTAATATGGCACAAAGTTTAAAAGGGCGGTCACTGCTAACGCTTGATGATTATTCGCCGAGTGAAATTAGGCTTTTGCTTAATACCTCGCGTGAATATAAGCGACTAAAATACACGGGCATTCCACACCGTATTCATGAAGGGAAAAACATTGCGCTCCTGTTTGAAAAAACTTCAACTCGTACGCGTTGTGCCTTTACGGTTGCAGCTAATGACCTAGGGATTGCGCCTGAATATTTAGGTAAAGACGACATTCAGCTTGGTAATAAAGAGTCGATTGAAGACACGGCTAAGGTACTTGGTCGTATGTTTGATGGTATTGAGTTCCGTGGCTTTGACCATTCAACGGTTGAGGCGCTAGCTAAACACGCGGGTGTGCCTGTATGGAACGGCTTGACTGACCAGTTTCACCCAACGCAAATTTTGGCCGACTTTTTAACTGTTGAAGAGCACCTAGGTCGCTTGAAAGATGTAAAGTTTGTATTTGTGGGTGACGGCCGTAACAATATGGCGAACAGTTTGCTGATTGGCGCCGCGAAAATGGGGCTTGATTTTAGGATTGCCGCACCGCGCGAGCTTTTCCCTGAGCAGTGGATTGTTGACCGCGCACACGAGCTAGCGGTTGAGTCGGGTGCTAAAATTACCATCACCGATAATTTATACGAAGCAGCGCGCGATGTTGACGTCATTTACACCGATGTGTGGGTTTCAATGGGCGAGGAAGATAAGTACGCCGAGCGCATTGAACAGCTGCGTGGGTTCCAAGTAAATATGGATCTGATTCGCGCAACCGGTAACGACGATGTGAAGTTTATGCACTGTTTGCCTGCCTTTCACGACATGGAAACATCGACCGGTAAGAAGATTTTTGAACAATACGGATTGAAGGAAATGGAAGTAACTGATGAGGTGTTCCGTTCCCCGAATAGTATTGTGTTCGATCAGGCGGAAAACCGCATGCATACCATTAAGGCCATTATGGCCCTTACGTTATAAGCGAGTGCTGAGGAGGACTCGACATGACACAAAACGAAGAAACCAAGAGGACAAAAAAGCGCCCATTTAAAATGCCATCGGCGTTTGCCATATTGTTTGGCATTATTGCCGCAATGGCGCTACTAACCTGGATTATTCCTTCGGGTCAGTACGATATGACCGATGGTGACGACCCAACGCCAATTGCGGGTACGTACCAACAAGTTGATAAAGTTGTGACCGACGAGGAAGGTGCGACAACCGATTCTCGTCAGGGTGCCTGGGAAGTGTTCCAAGCGCCAATTAAAGGTACTGTTGAGGCGATAGACGTCGTACTATTCGTACTTGTACTTGGTGGGTTCCTTGGGGTGACTATGAAAACTGGCGCACTCGATGCGTTGTTTGGAAAAATCATTAAAGGCTTGAAGGGCAAAGAGCAGTGGATGATTCCAATCCTTATGACCTTCTTTGCAATTGGTGGTACAACCTACGGTATGCAAGAGGAAACGGTGGCGTTTTACGCGCTTGTTGTGCCAATTGTACTTGCCGCTGGCTATAACGGCCTGACCGCTGCCATGATTATTATTCTTGGTGCTGGTGTTGGTGTGTTAGGTTCAACCGTTAACCCATTCTCAACCGGTATTGCCTCGGGCTTTGCCGATGTTTCGATTGGCGACGGTATTATTGAGCGTTTGGTTATTTTGGTGCTTTCGCTCATTGCTGCTATTTGGTTTACCATGCACTACGCTGCAAAGGTGAAGGCGGGTAAGCGCGCGGGCGATTCAAAGCGTGACCACAAGCACCGACGCACTGGTGCGACCGAAGGTGAAGTACTTGAGCTGACTCCAGCGCGTAAGGCAACGGTATGGGTATTTGGTATCACGTTCCTGCTTATGGTGCTCGCGGTGATTCCATGGGCATACAAGTTTAACATTACTATTTTTGAAGACTTTAATAGTTGGCTACTGGCTATTCCTGTGGTTGGTCCGTTCATTGGGGCGATTCCTCCATTTGGTGACTGGTGGTTTAACGAACTTTCAACCTTGTTCCTTGTTTCGTCGGTGATTATTGGACTGTTCTACTTTAGGGGGAAGAACCGTAGCGATGATGAAGACGATAACTACTTCGGTACCTTTATTAGCGGTGCAAAAGACTTGTTGTCGGTTGCGTTAATTATTGGTGTAGCACGTGGCGTATCGGTTGTGATGAGCGACGGCGCGATTATGGCAACGATTATTAATGCAGGTGAGCAGCTACTACAGGCGGTGCCATCGGTTATTTTGCCGGCCCTTGCGTTTGTGGTGTACTTGCCGCTGTCGTTCTTTATTCCGTCAACCTCGGGCTTGGCAACAGCTTCGATGCCAATTTTGGCACCGCTTGCCGACTTTGCTGGCATTGACCGTTCACTGATTGTAACCGCCTTTCAAACGGCAGCTGGTGTGATTAACATGATCGCCCCTACGGTTGCGTCGGTTATGGGTGGCTTGGCACTGGCAAAGGTTTCGTATGGCCTTTATGTAAAGCGCACCTGGAAGTTTATGGTAATTGTTTCGGTTATTTCGGTTGTTGTTTTGACCGCATCTGTATTGATTGCGGGAGCCGCGTAGCTTTATGGCGCGAATCGTTATTGCACTGGGTGGGAACGCGCTACAAAAAGATGGCGAAGCATCGGCTGATGCGCAAATTCGTGTTGCCGAAGAAACAGCTCGCCAGCTAACAGCGCTTATTCAAGAGGGGCACGAGGTTGTTGTGGTACACGGTAACGGGCCACAAGTCGGTAGCATTATTTTGCACGAAGAAGCAATTAATACTACCGATACGCCAACGCTACCGATTGATACGTGCGTTGCAATGAGCCAGGGTTCGATTGGCTATTGGCTCCAGCTTGCAATTGGTAACGAACTGCGCCGTGCGGGTATTAAAAAGCAGGCGGCAACAATTGTGACACAATCGCTTGTAAAGGGTGATGACCCGGCTTTTACGAACCCATCAAAACCAGTTGGTCCGTTTTATCATAGCGAAGATGATGCGCGCAAGGCTGCCGAGGGTCGCCAAAACTTTGTTGTTAAAGAAGACGCTGGGCGGGGATGGCGACGTGTTGTTGCGTCTCCGCGCCCAGTGGCGATTGTTGAAAAAGACTTTGTTGCCTCGCTTGTACGTGATGGCTACATTGTGATTGCGGCGGGCGGCGGAGGTATTCCGGTGGTGCAGCACGATGACGGTACACTGCGTGGTGTTGAGGCGGTAGTTGATAAAGACTTTGCAGCCGAAAAGGTGGCAGAGGCGATTGACGCCGATATGCTCCTTATTTTAACGGCCGTTGACCAAGTGACTATTAACTACAATACGCCGCAAGAAGTACCCCTGGGGCGCCTTAGCGTGACTGATGCGCAAAACTACATTGCCGATGGGCAGTTTGCACCAGGTAGTATGCTTCCAAAAGTGGAAGCGGCGCTACAGTTCGTGAAATCGGGTGGTGACCGCAAGGCGGTCATCACCACGCCGCAACGTGCTTTTGACGCAGTGAAGGGACGCGCGGGTACAATACTTCATTAATACTTTTATAAGTTTTAGTAGCGTTAGCGTCTAGACGAAACGCCCCTTATTCGCTATACTCTGTATAGAAACATAAGGGGTTTTTGTTTATGGGAGATATCACTCAACGAGGTGCTAATGGTACCTCAACACCTAAGCGTTCTTTGTGGGGAAGGACTGTAGGTGGCGTGCAACGCGCCGCTGCTGCAACTGGCAGGGCAAGCAAATCGCATAAAAAGGCGATTATTCTTAGTGTCGTTATTTTACTTGTTGCCGCTGGCGGTACAACCTGGTGGTTGGTGTCACGAGGTGACGATCAGCGTAAAGCGATGGCCGGCCCTGTTGCCGCTGAGTACCAAAAACGCTTGCCTGAGCTTGAAAAGGCTACTAAAGATAAGCCAAACGACCCAACAGCGCATAAAAACTACGCAGTTGCGTTATATGCTACGGGAGACCTCGCAAAAGCACGTGACGAATACGAACGAGTTGTAAAACTCAACAATAAAGATGCGACCGCTTACAACAACCTTGGTAACGTATATCGCGACATGAACAACACGAAAAAGGCGATTGAATCGTACCGTACTTCAATTAGCCTCAATAAAAGCTCAATTAACACCTACGTTAACCTTGCAAATGTTCAGCTATATAACCAAAAAGATACAAACGCAGCCATTGCAACTTACAAAGACGGCCTCAAAAGCCTTCCAAACAACGAACAGCTGCAGCTACTTTTGGGTATTGCCTACGAACAAGCCGACCAAATTGATAACGCCAAAAAAACATACGAAGAAATTTTAGCAAAACACCGCGATAATGCAGCTGCTAAGGCTAATTTAGAGCGATTGAACGATAAATAGTATTTGATACCAGTAGAACCGGAAGTGTAGTGGGGAGAATTAAGAGCAATATACTAAAAACATGGAAGAGGGCCGCGGTTCTTGTCTTTTGTGCGCTTGTTTTAGCTAGCGCAACTTTTGGTATTGCTACCCGCGTGTTTGCGGCAGCCCCGGTAATTTGGACGGGTGCCGTATCAACCGACTGGTTTGACCCAGCCAACTGGCAGGACGGTGCCGTGCCAGGCATTGATGACGAAGTAGTTATTGACGGCGGAACAAACCAGCCACTGCTGGATTTGGTAGATGGATCGCTCGAAATTAAAGCACTGACAGTGGGCGGCACAAATGTTAGTACACTCACAGTTGCACATGGCGCGCCAGAGACAAACGTGCTTCACATTTCTGGCGACCTGACTATTGCAAACCAGGGGATTATTACCCATGCAGCTAATGGAAGTACCCAAGAACACAGGCTTGCAATGCTTGTTGATGGAAACGCCCTTGTTGCTGAAGGTGGTAAGATTGACGCCTCGGGTAAGGGCTATAGTGACGGTGCAGGGCCTGGTAATACTGGAGATAGCACTGGTCCGGCCCACGGCGGAGACGCTAACGGGGGTTCGGCTTACGGAGATATTAGCACTCCGAGTGACTTAGGTTCTGGCGGTAGAGGCGGTGCCGGTGGGGCAGGTACGGCCGCGAAGAAGGCTAGTGGCGATTATACTGGAACATTGAGTCCTGGGAGCCCGGGGTTAACTTCGACCACCGCCATGGGTGGTAATGGTGGCGATGGGGGTGGTGTTAATATACGGTGGAACGCAGGGGCGGTAGACAACTACCCCTCAAGGCCAGGTGGCGCGGCTGAGGCTAATGGCACTGCAGGAACAGGCCGAGTTACGACATCGACCGGCGCTGGCGGCGGTGGTGGCGGCAATGGCGGCAGTGGCGGTGGAAGTGTTTGGCTGAGTGTCGGGTCGGAACTGACTATTAGGGGTGCGGTAGTCGCCTCTGGTGTTAGTGGCACAAAAGGTGGCAATGGTGGAGCGGCTGGTCCCGGTGTCTCTAACGCTACTGTTGATGGGTGGGGTGGTACCGGCGGCAATGGCGGAAGCGGCGGCGCAGGTGGGTCAATTTTTCTGTCTGCTACTACTATCGATGCTACTGGGTCTATAGCTGCAGATGGCGGAAGCGGCGGGCTTGGCGGCGCAGGTGGACCACAATCAGCAGGGAGGGGGGTTGTAGGGCAGCCCGGCGTGATGGGTACTGGCGGATCGGGTGGTCGAGTATCTTTGCGCTCTAATTCAACACCGAAAACAACAACTGTTAGCGCCAAGGCTGGCGCTGGCACCAACAGTGGAGGTGCCGGTACAGTGCTTTATTCCTCTACAGACACGTCAGCTAGTAGGCTAGTGTTAAATAATGAAGGTACAGCAACGAACTACTCAACTGGTATTGGCTGTGCTGGTACACTTAACTTGACGTCGGCACTTATTACGCTTGGCGCGAAGCTTACGGTAACTGCTGGGTGTAGCCTTACTCTCGACCAAGGACTTGAGAGTATGAGCCCAGCTCCTACGACTAGGGGTAATCTTGAGGTGGCTAATGGAGGAGTTTTAAGCCTACCTAGCACGTCAACACTAAGTAGTCTGGTGTTTACTAAGAACACGGGGGGTGTTTTGTTGGGCGCTGATACCTCACTTAATTTTGTAGGGTCGACGGTCAAGTGGTTCGGCAGCGATATACATGAGAGCACACGCCTCACACTTGATTCTTCGACGCTCTCTCTGGGTAATGATATAGACGATACTGTGTCGATGGGTGTTGAGTCGGTTACCCTTGAGAATTCTTCGACCCTAACTGGAGTTGCTGGTGTAAATGGCTACACACCACTGGTTATAGAAGCTTCGGGGCCTATTAATATTGATGCAAGTTCGAAGATTGATGTGAGCAGTATGGGGCTAGCTGCTGAATCTGGAGAAGGTAGTGGTGCTCGCGCAACGGTAGCATCAAGTGGTGGCGGTGGTGCTGGGTATGGTGGGGTTGGTGGTAACGGCTCTGGCGGTGCTTTAGGTGGTGGCGCATACGGAAGTGCACTAAAGCCGGTAGATCTTGGTTCTGGTGGTGGTGGTGGAACATCTGGAACGGGAGCTGCTCGCGGAGGTGGCGCGCTCCAACTTATATCTAGTGAGGCTATACTTTTAGAGGGCAGCCTGCTTGCGAACGGTGAAGATGCGACTACAACCGGATCAACAGCTCGAGGCGGTGGCGGGTCGGGCGGAAGTATTTACTTAGAAGCGCCTGCGGTTAGCGGAGCGGGTACTGTAAGTGCAAACGGTGGCAAGGGCGTGGCTACATTTGGCGGTGGTGGCGGTGGTGGTCGAGTTTCTATTGAGCGAACAAATCCGGTTGCTGTAATTACAGAGGTGTCGCCTGCGCGAGCGGGTATTGTTGGTGGCGAAACGGCAACGATTACGGGTAGTGGTTTTACTCCGGATTCTAAGGCTGTGGTGCGGGTTACAGATGTCAATGATCGTACTGTCAGCGTCCCTGTCGAGACTACTTATGTCGACGCTACAACGCTTGAATTTATTGTTCCTGAGGTGGAATTTAGTGGCACGACCGAGTTAACGGTCACTACCGAATCGTTAGGTGGGATTTCTGTAGCAGGTGGTGGCGGCTTCCAGGCTGGCCAGGCGGGCACCATTAACCCTAGTACACCGGTCGCCAGTAAGTTGGTAACAACCACTGCCTTTCAGTACTATGCTCAGCCGGTTATTTATAGCGTCCTTCCTTCGAGCGGTTTTATAGCGGGTGGCGATAGTGTCACTATTTCTGGTCAGAATTTCCGTGAGGGTGCGACGGTGATGATAGGTGATGTCGTTGTAAGCGATACAACAGTCGTTAATGACTCAACGATTGTTATAACAATCCCGGTAGCTACGGCAGCTGGTCATCAAAATATTACCGTTATAAATGACGATAATCAAAAAGACACTCTTGCTCGAGGTTATGCGTATAAGGAAAATGCACCAACAGCCATCTCTATAAACCCTACTAGCGGGCCAGCACTTGGTGGCCAGGCTGTTTCGATTAATGGTACGAACTTCGTTGATGACAAGGTAGTTTCAGTGGTTTCAAGCGACTCAGTATTTGCGCTCATGTCAAGCGGAAAGGCCTACGGCTGGGGCGTCAATAACTACGGTCAGCTGGGTAACGGCCTCTTGGCGGCATCAACGCCTACTCCTACGGCTGTGGATATGACGGGGGCTCTTAACGGGAAGAAGATCGAGAAGATAGTGACCAGCACGGCAACTTCCTATGCGGTCACTACTGATGGAAAAGCTTACAGCTGGGGGCGCAATAACTACGGTCAGCTTGGTAACGGCACTACTAACGATAGCCCGGTTCCGGTTGCGGTAAATACCGATGGCGTATTGGCTGGCAAGGATATAGTAGACATAGTCAGCACTAGCACTAGTGCTAGTGCTAGTGCCTTGGTTCTTACAGCCGACGGTAGGCTTTACAGCTGGGGGCGCAATAACTACGGTCAGCTTGGTAACGGCACTACTAACGATAGCCCGGTTCCGGTTGCAGTAAATACCGATGGCATATTGGCTGGTAAAGCAATCAAAGCGATTACTAGCGGTAGTAACTCGTATTATGTACTTACCTCAGACGGTGCGGTATATAGTTGGGGATATAATGACAACGGAGAACTCGGTGATGGTAGTACGACGCAGCGCAACGTCCCTGTGGCGGTTGTTGCTACTGGTGTTTTGTCGGGTAAAACTGTTACGACAATCGCGGCGGGTAATAATCACCTCCTCGCCCTCACTTCAGATGGCAAGGTATATAGCTGGGGATATAATTATTACGGCCAGCTTGGCAATAACGGCACTGCCAATAGCTCCGCTCCTGTCACTATTCCCGCTACCAACTCCTTAGCGAGTAGGACGGTAACAGCAATCGCAGTAGGCCCATACCACTCTCTTGCCCTCACCTCAGATGCTAGAGTGTATGGCTGGGGCCAAAACATTAGTGGTCAGCTCGGTGATGGTAGTGTGACGCAACGCAACGCCCCTGTAGCGGTTATCGCTGCCGGTGCTTTGTCAGGTAAAACTGTTACAGCAATCACGACTAACCAATACCACTCTCTCGCTCTTAGCTCAGATGGTAGGGTATACGGCTGGGGCCGCAATAACTCCGGTCAACTTGGTGATAATAGCACAACGCAGCGCAACGCCCCTGCTGCCGTAAGCGAAACGGGAGCTTTGGCGGGCAAGACTATTGCTGCAATTGCAGTGGGACCAAACCACTCTCTCGCTCTTAGCTCTGATGGAAGGGTATATAGCTGGGGGCAAAATAACAACGGTCAGCTTGGCAATACAACAACAACTAACGCAACGACGCCAGGTTTGGCGGCGCTTAGTTTTGAGCCTAACGTTGATTTTGGTGGCGATAGGGGCGTAGAGGGGAGGGTTGATAGCCTATTCTCGATTACTACCACAACTCCTGCGCATACTGCAGGCCTTGTGGACGTAACAGTTACTAATTACGACGGTCAATCTGCTGTTCTTGAAGATGCCTATGAATTTATTGCGCCCCCAACCCTCACTAGCGTTACCCCTTCTACTGCTTATGTGACTGGCGGTGACACCATAGTGCTTAATGGTTCAAATTTCCGTGAAGGTTCTATCGTGACGATAGGCGGCGTTGAGGTTGATATCTCCAACCTCACTCCAACTGCCGTTTCGGTGACGATACCTGCTCAAAATGCCGGTGTGTACGATGTTTCTATAACGGATGATCTTGGACAAAAAGCGACCCTAGAAAAAGCATTTACCTATGTCGAGTTGCCACCAGCTGTAACGGGCGTAACGCCAAGTCGCGGCCCAGCAAGTGGTGGTCAAGAAGTGACTGTGAGCGGGGACGGGTTTACGTTTGCTGGGGTGAGGCAGGTTGTTAGGGGAACTAGTCACACCCTCGCGCTTACTGCGGATGGCAAAGTGTATAGCTGGGGGTATAACGCTTACGGCGGACTTGGCAATAATAGCACCGCCAATAGCCCCGTTCCGGTTGCTGTCACTGGTGCCCTGGCGGGTAAAACCGTTACGGCTATAGCAGCCGGTTCTTACCACTCCCTCGCCCTCACCTCGGATGGGACGGTATATAGTTGGGGTCAAAACACCTACGGGCAGCTTGGCAATAATAGCACCACACAAAGTAATGTTCCCGTCGCTGTCACCTCAACCGGCGCCTTGGCGGGTAAGACTGTCACGGCGATTGCAGCTGGCTATAGTCACTCCCTCGCTCTCACCTTAGATGGCGAAGTGTACGGTTGGGGTAATAATGCTAATGGCCAGCTTGGTAACGGCGGTACGGCGCAAAGTAATGTTCCCGTCGCTGTCACCTCAACCGGCGCCTTGGCGGGTAAGACTGTCACGGCGATTGTAGCTGGCTATAGTCACTCCCTCGCCCTCACCTCGGATGGGACGGTATATAGTTGGGGTCAAAACACCTACGGGCAGCTTGGCAATAATAGCACCACACAAAGTAATGTTCCCGTCACGGCTACTGGCGCACTAGCAGGTAGGATGGTGACAGCTATAGCAGCTGGCCAGTATCACTCACTCGCCCGCACCTCTGATGGAAAAGTGTATGGCTGGGGGTATAATTATTTCGGCCAACTCGGCAATAACAGTACTGCCAATAGCTCCGTTCCTGTCACTATTCCCGCTACTAGCCCTTTAGCGAGTAAGACGGTAACGCAAATCGCAGCGGGCAGCAACCACTCCCTCGCCCTTACGTCAGAGGGTGCTGTATATAGCTGGGGGTATAACACCTACGGGCAGCTTGGTGATAACACTACTAACGATAGTTTAGTTCCCATCGCCGTTACGGCTACTAGTGCACTAGCAGGCAAGACAGTGGTGACGATTGCAGCTGGTGGTCATACATCTTCCGTCCTTGCTTCAGACGGAAAAGTGTATAGTTGGGGCCTTAACAGTAGTGGTCAGTTTGGCAATAACACTACCACCAATAGTTCCGTTCCTGTTGCTGCCATTCTTACTATCCTCAATACTGCGCCACCCTCTGTTGCCTTTGGCGCAACTAATGCTCTAGACGTGCACTTTGGCGCCGACACCTCGACCGTCATCGCAACCACCCCGGCCCACGACCCGGGCCTTGTGGGCGTAACGGCTACTAACTACGATGGGCAGTCTTCAACAATTACGAATGCTTATGAGTTTGTGGCGCCACCAACCCTTAACAACATTGCGCCGTCAACCGGTTACGTTACCGGTGGCGATACCGTTACGCTCAGTGGCTCGAATTTCAGCGAAGGTTCGACGGTAACCGTTGGTGGGGTAGAGGCGGTGATTACCAACCTCACTCCAAATGCTGTGACGATTACAACACCTACGCAATATAGCGGTACCTACGATGTAGTTATTACTGATAGTTTTGGGCAAGCGAGTAGCCTCGAGAAGGCATTCACGTATCAAGATGCTCCGCCTCTCCTTACGGATATAGCACCAAACCGCGGCCCAGCAAACGGTGGGCAGGAAGTAACCATAAATGGTCAGTCATTTGCAACTACATCCAGCTTGTCATCGGTGTCGCTGTCTTCTACTTTTGGTTGTGGGATTGCTCAAGGGCGAGCATATTGCTGGGGTGCTAACAGCCTGGGCCAACTAGGTGACGGGACGACAACAAACAGGAGCACTGCGGTACCTGTTGTAACGGACGGCGTGCTTGCGGGCAAGACAATAGTCGCTATTGGCACGGGGGGTGGACATACCGTTGCTCTTGACTCAAACGGAAATGCATACGCATGGGGTAATAATGCACTGGGTCAACTGGGCAACAATACATTTACCCAGAGCAATGTACCAGTTGCCGTTAGTGTTGATGGTGCACTCGCCGGTAAGAAGATAACCGCTATTGCCACGGGAGATAACCATTCCCTGGCTCTTAGTGACACCGGTGAGGTATACGGATGGGGCCTTAATACGAGCGGTCAGCTTGGTAACGGACTGCAGGTGAATAGCCCTGTTCCCGTAGGTGCGGCCGGTATTTTGGCTGGTAAAACGATAAAGAAGATAGCGGCGGGTGGCGGTCAGTCGCTTGCGCTAGATTCGACTGGCGCAGTCTACCGTTGGGGCCCATTAATAGTCTCGCAGACAACTAGCACTTCGCAGGGAAACAACACGGTTAATCCAGTACTTGTTGCGCTTTCTGGAAAAACAGCGGTGGATATTGCAGCCGGCGCGCTCCACGCACTTGTTTTAACAAGCGATAATATGATTTACGGGTGGGGTGGAAATATCTATGGAACTCTTGGAAATAATACAACAGTAACCCCTAGCAATGGTGCTCCTGTAGTTGTTACGAGTACTGGTGTGTTGTCGGGTAAGACGATTAAGAGTGTTGCCGCCGGATATCAGCACTCTATGGCGATATCTACGGATGGGTTGGTTTATGCTTGGGGGCGCAACACTAACGGACAACTCGGAGATCATACGGTAACGCAGCGCAATGTCCCGGTTGCAGTGCTGACTACGGGGGTTTTGGCTAATAAGGTGGTTGACCATCTGGCTCAAAGTTCTGGCAGTAATGCGGTATGGGCGTTTGATGGCGAAGGGTCTATATACGGCTGGGGGTACCAACCCGAAATAGGCAGCACGGGTAACCAGACCGACCCTATTAGCTTGTCGGCGTGGGTGTCGGTTGCGCCGCGGGTGACGATTGGCGGCGTTGTTACAAGTGCAAAGATAATCGATAGTACTAGCCTGTCGTTTATTACACCGCCCCATGCGCAAGGTCACGTTGATGTTACTGTGACCATTCCTGATGGCCAGTCATCAACTCTTGAGAATGCCTATGAATTTGTTGCGCCACCAACACTCGACAGCCTTGCGCCGTCAACCGGTTACGTTACCGGTGGCGACACCGTTACACTTAGTGGCTCGAATTTCAGTGAAGGTTCGACAGTAACTGTTGGTGGGGTAGAGGCGACAATTACTAACATTACGCCAAATGCTGTAACGATTACAACACCCGCACAAACTGCTGGGGTGTATGACGTTGTCATAACGGATGAATTTGGGCAAAAATCAACCCTAGAAAAAGTATTTACCTATGTCGAATTGCCGCCGGTTGTAACCAGCGCAACGCCAAATCGCGGCCCTGCAAGTGGCGGGCAAGAGGTGACGGTGAGCGGGGAAGCGTTTATTACCGGTGAGGGTGGCGTCCAGGGTGTTGGAGCGGGAGGTTATCACTCTCTTGCCCTTGCCTTGGATGGGAAAGTGTATAACTGGGGAAGGGGCGGTAATGGTCAACTTGGTAATAATACTACAAGCGATAGCTTAATTCCCGTTGCCGTCACTACCACTGGCGCCTTGGCAGGTAAGACAGTAACGGCAATCGCCGCCGGCGGTACCCACTCTCT
>Ga0206103_100353_pt1 | contig 27926 bp, 25 predicted proteins | sample 1B5Ametagenome_FD_148638 | JGI IMG/M metagenome (GOLD analysis project Ga0206103, IMG submission 148638) | Enriched microbial communities from leaf-cutter ant dump, University of Wisconsin, Madison, United States - 1B5A | ecosystem: Environmental > Terrestrial > Nest > Insects nest > Nest dump... | reverse complement strand
ACGCCACCCGCACGCCGCGCCCTGCGCGACGCGGGACGTTCGGTTCGTGCGAGACCGTACTGGTCAGTACGTTGGGAGCCATGAGCCGCGACGAGGCGTGGGAGGACCTGCGTGCGCAGGTCGAGGCGTGGATCGACGACGACCCGGACCCGGAGACCGCCGACGAGCTGCGCGAGCTGCTGCGCACCGCCGACGAGACCCCCGACGGCCTGGTCGCGGGAGCCGAGCCCGACCCCGAGCAGCAGCGCGTGCTGCGCGAGGCGCGGCTCGCGCGCACCGAGATCGCCGACCGCTTCCAGGGGCTGCTGCAGTTCGGCACGGCCGGCCTGCGCGGCGCGATCGCGGGCGGCCCGCACCGCATGAACCGTGCCGTGGTGATCCGCGCGGCATCGGGCCTCGCGGACTACCTCCTCGGTGAGCTGGACGGGCTCACGCCCCCGCCGCGCGTCGTCGTCGGCTACGACGCACGGCACAAGTCCCGCGACTTCGCGCTCGACACGGCCGCGGTCCTGACGGCCGTCGGCATCGAGGTGCTGCTGCTCCCCCGCCCGCTGCCGACGCCCCTGCTCGCGTTCAGCGTGCGTAAGTTCGACGCCGATGCGGGCGTCATGGTCACGGCGTCGCACAACCCGCCGCAGGACAACGGCTACAAGGTCTACCTGGGTGGCCGCGTCGTGACCGACGCCGGTCAGGGCGCACAGATCGTGCCGCCCGCCGACGCGGCGATCGCGGCGGAGATCGCCCGGGTGCCGTCGGTCGCGTCCGTCCCCCGCGCCAGCGAGGGCTGGACGGTGCTCGGCGACGACGTCGTGGACGCGTACGTCGACGCGACGCTCGCCCTCGCCGACCCGACGGTCCGCGCGACCGCGGCCGACCTGAAGATCGTCCTGACCCCCCTGCACGGGGTGGGTGCGGTCGTCGCGCAGCGCGTCCTGCGCGGCGCCGGGTTCACCGACGTGCTCGTCGTGCCCGAGCAGGAGGCGCCCGACCCGGACTTCCCCACGGTCGCGTTCCCGAACCCCGAGGAGCCGGGGGCGATCGACCTCGCACTGGGTCTCGCGTCCGACGAGCGTGCGGACCTGGTCATCGCGCTCGACCCCGATGCCGACCGGTGCGCGGTCGCGGTCCGGGACCCGCGCAGCCGGGCGTTCCGCGGCCCGGACACCGCGGCGGCCGAGGGCTGGCGCATGCTGCACGGCGACGAGACGGGCGCGCTGCTCGGCCAGGTCGCCGCGGACCGGCTCGCCGCGGACCCCGGGCCACGGGACCCCGACGCGACGTTCGCGAGCTCGATCGTCTCGTCGCGCCAGCTCGCCGCGATCGCGGCCGCGGCGGGCGTGCAGCACACCCCGACGCTCACGGGCTTCAAGTGGCTCTCCCGCGTCGACGGCCTCGTGTACGCCTACGAGGAGGCGCTCGGCTACTGCGTCGCCCCCGACAACGTCCGCGACAAGGACGGCATCTCTGCCGCGCTGCTCGTCGCGGGTCTCGCGGCGCACCTCAAGACCGCCGGCCGCTCGCTCGTCGACGCGCTCGACGACCTCGCCCGCGCACACGGCCTCTACCTCACGGGTCAGGTCTCGGCGCGGTACGACGACCTCGCCCAGATCCCCGCGACCGTCGGGCGGCTCCGCGACGACCCGCCCGCGTCCGTCGGCGGGTCGGCCGTGACCCGGGTCGTCGACCTCGCGCGCGGCACCGAGGAGGAGCGCGGCGGGCTGCCGCCGACCGAGGGCCTGCGGCTCGACACCGCCGACGGCTCGCGCGTGATCGTGCGGCCGTCGGGCACCGAACCGAAGGTCAAGTGCTACCTCGAGGTCGTCGAGCCCGTGGCCCCGGACGCGACCGACGGGTCCGTCGGCGAGGCCCGCACGCGCGCCCGAGCCCGCCTCGACGCGGTCGCCGCCGACATGCGCACCGCCCTCGGCATCGCCTGACCCGGAGCGCCACCGCCCCGCGAGTCCTCCCCGGTCCGCAGGCACGACGCCACCGCACGCGACGTGCTGCACGCCGGTGCGCACGGCGAGGGCGGCGCGCTCCCTCACTCGCTCACGGTGTCCTCAGCACGCGGACAGGATCCTGCCGAGCGGCGGCCACCGCGGGTGGCACGCTCGACAACGCGGCAGCGAGGACTCCGAGGGCGGCCGTCGCGGCGACGAACGTCAGCGGCACCGCCTGACCGATCCTCTCCGTGACGAGCACACCGACGACTGCTGCGACCACGGCCCCGACAACCCCGCCGCAGGTGGCGCGCACGAGGACGAGCACCGTCAGCGCCCACCGAGGTGCGCCGAGCGCGCGGCGACGGCCGAGATCGCGGCGGCGGACCAGGACGTCGGCAGCCGAGACGACGCCGACGAGGACGGCCCCGGCCGTCATCACGGCTAGCAGCAGGGTCCGGTTGTACCTGGCGAGGTCTCCGACCACGGCGTCCTGGAGCTCTGCGAGCGAGGTCGGCGAGACGACGGACAGATCTGCCGGGTCTGTGCGCGCCAACAGCGCCATGACGGCTGACTGGGTCACCTTCGCCCCCGACGAGTCCGTGGCGACGACGTTGAGCGTGTGCGCGGGCGTGCCCGGCGCACCGGCTGCGACGACTCCGGCCTCGAGGTCCGTGAACGGTGCCCGCGCACGGAAGGCGCCGACCACGGACCAGCCCTGCTCGTCGCCGCTGGTCGAGACGGCACCGACGGGCGCGTCGAACCCGAGCGCAGCCTGTGCGGCCACCGAGACGAGGGCCTCGCCCGGCTGAGGCCAGCGGCCCGCCACCAGCTCGACAGCGTCCGCGAGGTCTCCGACGACCGTCCAGGCAGGTACCGCCGCGCCGCCTCCGACGGCCGCGCTCGTGACGTCGACGGGGACGGTCCAGCCGACGGCGCGCTCGACGGTACTCATGCCCGTGACCTGGTCGACGACGGACGCGGTGAGGAAGCCGGAATCCTTCGCGTCGGACACCGCCAACAGCCGCGACCCGGCGTCCTCGAGGCGCTTCTCGACCTGCCCTTGCGCAGCCGCGGCCCGGCCCACGGTCAGGATCGTCGTCAGGCACATTGCCGCGACGAGCACAGCGACCAGCGCCGTCGGCACCCTGGAGGAGAGCGCCGAGCGGACGGCCTCACGGACAAGGACGCCGATCCTCACAGTGCGAGCACCTCGTCGGACCGGTCCAGGACGAACGGGTCGTGCGTGGCGATCACGACCGTGCGCCCCGAGAGCGCGGCTCGGCCGAGGGCGTCGAGCACGATGATGGCGTTGTCGTGGTCGAGGTTGCCCGTCGGCTCGTCGGCGAGGATCACCTCGGGATCCACCAGCAGCGCGCGGGCGATCGCGACACGCTGCGCCTGTCCACCGGAGATCTCTCCGGGCCGGTGGTCGGCCCGACCACCCACGCCCAGGTCGTCGAGCAGTCCCCGAGCTCGGGCGCGCACGTCCGCCGCCCGCCGACCCGCGTACAGCGCAGGCTCGATGACGGAGTCGAGCACCGTGCGGGTCGGATCGAGCACCGCGTCCTGGAACACGAACCCGAGCCGACGGGCGCGGACGGCGCTGCGGTCCGCGTCGGAGCGGTCGTCGACCCGGGAACCGCCGAACAGCACAGCGCCATGCCGCGGACGCAGCATGAGCCCCAGCACGTAGAGCAGCGTCGACTTCCCTCGGCCGGACGGCCCGGTCACCGCCGTCACTGCGCCAGGTGTGAACTCGTACGTCAGCCCGTCGAACAGCTCCTCGGTGCTTCGTCCGTACGCGAACGTCAGGTCGCGCACGGCCAACGCTGCGTCACTCACCACCGCGGTCGAGCCCTTGCTCGGGGGTGCCGGCGCCGAGCACACGCACCGTGTCCCCGATGTCGAGCCCGTCGATGACCGCGATGCCGTCGCCGGAGGCCTTGACCGTCACGGGCACCTGGGTGCCGTCCTGCCGGACCACGTAGGTGCTGCCGCTCGCCGCCGTGCGAACGGCAGCAGCGGGAACGCCCGGCCCGGTGACGCTCGGGACGAGCTGGACGTCGGCCATGAGCGAGACCGTCTCGTCCGCGGGGAGCAGCCCGCACTCCTGACCACAGACCGGCCCACCGTCCGGCGCCGCGAGAATGAGCGCCGTCACCCCGTTCTCACCGACGTCGGTCCCGGTGATGATCGCGGACCACACCGTGTCCTGGAACTTCACCGCCACGGCGGCGTCAGGTGGCACCTGGGACGCCTGCTCGGCCATGAGCTGCAACGCGAACGAGGGGGCCGCCTGCCTCGCGAGAACGGCGGGCTCACCACCGGCGAGCACCTGTCCGATGTGCACGGCCTCGGCGAGCTTCACCGTGGTCGGGAGCGTCGGCACCGCGACGACTTCGCCGTGCAGCACCACGCCGGTCTGCTCGCGGCCCGACGCGTTCTGCCAGGCCCGCACCGCACGGCTCGTCGCGTACGTGAACTTCTCGTCCGCGGTCCCCTTCAGAAAGCCCTGCGCAACGAGGGCCTGCTCCAGCTGGGCCACGTCCGGGCCCACGGCGCCGCTGGCCAGGTCACGCCAGAACGGCGTACTACCTTCCACCGCACGCACCGGTGTCCCGTCCACCGCGTAGAGCTCGTCGCCCACGTTCACCTCGGGGACGCCGACGCGCGTGACCGTGCCCGGCACGGCGTTGGACGCGATCGTCGTGAACTCCTGCGTGACGGTCGCCGAGTACGTCACCGACCGGCCCACCGTCGCCTCGGTGACCGTCGCGTCGACCTGCTGCGGAGCCACCGACTCCTGCGTCGTCGGCTCCGCGAGCGTCGCGCGGCCTGCCCACCAGCCGACGCCGAGCGTGACGACGAGGGCCGCGACCACCGCGGTGCGTCGGACGATCCGTCCGCTCTGGCCTCCTTGGACCGTACGCACATCCCGTTGCAGTCCCCTGCGCATGAAGCGATCCCCCCTCCGGTCGCGGCTCCCACAGTGCGACGAGCCCCCTGACGACCGCGCACATGCTCCCGCCGAAGTCCCGGCAGGTCAACCCATGGATTTCAGCTATTGACCGCCGCGGACCAGCACCCCTAGCGTCTCCGGACGAGGGGGCTGCGTCCGCTGCGCCGCGTCACCTGTCACCGATGATGCGCCGCGAGAACAGGACGACGGATGCAGATGAGAGCGCTCCCGCGGACGGCCGCCATCATGCTCGTCGTCGTCAGCCTCGCTGGTGGCTGCTCCGCGGACACGGACGCGAAGCACTCCGACGCGACGCCCGCGAACGGCGCTCAAGGCCCCGGCCGTGTTCTCGACAAGGAGGACCAGGCAGCGCTCGACGCGTGGATCGCCGGCCAGGCCGAGCTCAATGAGATCACCGACCCGCCGCAGGTCGACATGGTGCGCCTCGTCTCCGCTGCCGACTTCGCGAGCACCCAGGTCACGTGTCTGCACGACGCGGGGTTCGCCAACGTCCGGCTGGCGGAGGACGGCACCACGTTCACGGTCGAGCTCCCGAGCAGCGACCAAGCGGCGGCCTTCAATCTGGCGGTCTACGAGTGCGCGGCCAAGTACCCGCGGGACCCGGCTCAGGACAGGTCGCGGTGGACCGCCGAGCAGAAGCACATCGACTACGTCTACCAGACCACGACACTCGTCGAGTGCCTGACCGGGCAGGGATACACCATCACCGACATCCCTTCCGAGCCGACGTTCTTGGCCACCTGGGAATCCGCGCCTTGGAGCCCGTGGGCCCAGGTGAACGAAGCGGGGGGCGGCGACGAGGCGCTGAGTCGGGCTTGTCCGCCCGACACCCCCTTGGAGCTGATCTGGGGTGGCTGACTCCGCCTGGAACACCAGGCGGTCCGCAAGATGGATAGGGGTAGATCACGATGTCACAGAAGGTCAGGGTCCTCACCGGCCTCGCGCTCAGCGCCGCGCTCGTCGTGGCGGGGGCGGGCGCAGCCAACGCCCAGGTCGCCAAGTCCGGGACATACAACTGCACCGGCGCGCCGCTGTCGGGCTACGTCTACTCGGCTACGGGAGGCACCACCAAGCACTCCCACCAGAACCGCAGCACCGGGGCCATGCGTTACGCCATCGACACCAACGGCGGATACTTCACGAGCAACGGCTACCAGAACGAGGCCTGGGTCGTGACTGCCACGGACTTCATCAACACCGCGATCGGCAGCTGCCACTGAGGATCTGCTGGCGCCCGGCGATGGTGCCGGGCGCCAGCAGGGGCGAATAGCGGATGCCGTGGGTGCACGACGCCGTGCGGCGCGGCTCTGCGCGACCTGGCGACCTCTGTACGCTCGGGACGGCCGGTTCAGGTGCATCCCTGACTCGTCCGATACGGCTGCACTCGGCGCGTGCCGGAGGCGTGCCGGCGAATCACGTCCCTCGGCACGACGCGCTCAGTAGCCCGCGTCGGCCTCGAGTCCCGCGAGGACCGCGGCGGAACCGGACAGGCCGAGCCGCGTCGCGCCGGCCTCGATCATCGCGAGCGCGTCGGCCGAGGTCCGCACCCCGCCCGACGCCTTGACGCCGAGCCGTCCGCCGACGGCGTCGGCCATGAGCCGCACCGCGTGCACGGTCGCGCCGCCTGCGGGGTGGAAGCCCGTCGACGTCTTGACGAAGTCCGCACCCGCGGCCGCCGCGGCCTTGCAGACGTGCACGATCTCGTGGTCCGTGAGCGCCGCGGACTCGATGATGACCTTGAGGACCGTGGGGGCCGGGGCCGCGGCACGCACCGCGGCGACGTCCGCCTGCACGTCGTCGAACCGACCCTCCTTGGCCGCGCCGACGTCGATGACCATGTCGACCTCGTCGGCGCCGTCCGCGACCGCGCGCGCGGCCTCGGCGGCCTTGACCGTGCTGTGGTGCTTGCCGGACGGGAACCCGCACACCGTCGCGACCTTGAGGCCCTCGGGCACCTGCACGGGCAGGAACGACGGTGAGATGCAGATCGAGTACGTCCCGAGGCGTACGGCCTCCTCGACGAGCGCCTCGACGTCGGCGCGCGTCGCCTCGGGCTTGAGGAGCGTGTGGTCGATGAACTGCGCGAGCGCGGCGGCGTCCAGCGGCTGGTGGGTCATGCTCGGTGCCTTCCTCCCCGGGCCGCGGCGAACGCCGGCCGGATCACGGTGTCGATGAGTGCGGTGCGCTCGTCGAGGTGGACGAACGCCTGGGCCGCCGCGGTGGCGGTCGCGTCCTCGAGGTCGGCCAGCGTCCAGCCGGCCTGCTCGACGAGCAGCGTGAGCTCCCGGCCGAGCGTGGTGCCCGACTGGAGCCGGTTGTCGGTGTTCACGGTCACGGCGAAGCCGAGCCGCCGCAGCCGCGTCACAGGGTGCTCACCGACGGACGGCGCCCCGCCGGTCTGCACGTTCGACGACGGGCACACCTCGAGCGCGATGCGGCGGTCCCGCACCCAGTGCGCCACGTGGCCGAGCCGGTCCCCGAGCGCGTCGGCGGCCACGTCGTCGACGAGCCGCACGCCGTGCCCGAGCCGCAGCGCACCCTCGGCGAGCGCGGACGACACCGAGCCGATCCCCGCCGCCTCGCCCGCGTGCAGCGTGACCGGCAGGTGCGCGGCCCGCAGCGCCGCGAACACCTCGGGGTGCGCGGAGGGCGGGAAGCCGTCCTCGGGTCCGGCGAGGTCGAACGCGACGACCCCCGCGTCGCGGTTCGCGATCGCGAGGTCCGCCACGTCCTGCCACCGGTCGAGGTGGCGCATCGCGCACAGGATCGTCCGCACCCGGATCGTGCGACCGTCCGCGCGCGCCTCCTCGACACCCTCGTCGAACCCCGCCCGGACCGCGTCGACGACGTCCTGCAGGCTCAGCCCGCGCTCGAGGTGCTGCTCGGGCGCGTAGCGCACCTCGGCGTGGACGACGCCGTCGGCCGCGAGGTCGAGCACCGCCTCGCGCGCCACGCGCCGCAGCGCGTCGGCGGTCTGCAGCACGGCCACGGTGTGCGCGAACGTCTCGAGATACCGCTCGAGCGACCCGGCCGACGCCGCCTCGATGAACCACCGACCGAGCTCGTCGGGGTCGGTGCTCGGCAGCTCGTGCCCGATCTGCGCCGCGAGCTCGACCACCGTCGCGGGCCGCAGCCCGCCGTCCAGGTGGTCGTGCAGCAGGACCTTCGGCAGCGTCGGGATCAGCGCGACGAGCGCCGCGACGTCCGCGCTGCGCGCGTCGGACCCGCCCCGCTCGTCGGACCCGTCCTGCGCACCAGAGCCGTCGGGCTCGTCGGCCCCGTCACGCCTGTCGGCCCCGTCGTGCTCGGGCGTCTCGCTCACTCGTCTCCTTCGTCGTCGAGGAGTACCTCGATGTCCTGCTCGACCACGTCCGCCTCGTCGGCGGCACCTTCGCGGTCGGGCCGCGCGAAGCCGGGTCGGTACTCCTCGGCGTCACCGTCGGTCGCGGCGTCCTCGTCGGTGAGGCGGGCGGGGACGTCCGGGTCCGCGGGCTCGAGTCCCGCGTCCCGCCAGGCGTCAGGTCCGGGCAGCGTGCTCATCGCGTCCTCCTCGTCGCCGGTCGTCCCTTCATCCTCGTCCGGGCCGCCGCGCCCCGCCATCGGCGGACCGACGCCCAGCCGCGCGCCCACCCGGGCACGTGCTCATCGTCGCGATCAGGCCGTGATCCGGTCGAGGACCAGAGGTCCCGCCCCCGGTGCGCCGTGCGGGTCGACGACGATCCCGCCGACGAGCGCCTCGCGGGCCCGGGCGAACCGCTCGGGCGTGTCGGTGTGCAGCGTGAGCACGGGCTGCCCCGCGACGACCCGCTCGCCGGGCCGCACGTGGATCTCGACGCCCGCACCGGCCTGCACCGGGTCCTCCTTGCGCGCCCGCCCCGCGCCGAGCCGCCACGCGGCGATGCCCACGGCGTAGGCGTCGAGCGTCGTCAGGACGCCGTCGGTCTCGGCGAGCACCTGCTCGTTCTCGCGCGCGACGGGCAGCGGCGCGTCCGGGTCGCCGTCCTGCGCGGCGATCATCCGGCGCCACACGTCCATGGCACGACCGTCGGCGAGCGCGGCCGCGGGGTCGGCGTCGGGGCGCCCGGCCGCGTCGAGCATCTCGCGCGCGAGCGCGACCGTGAGCTCGACGACGTCGGCGGGGCCGCCGCCGGCCAGGACCTCGACGGACTCGCGCACCTCGAGCGCGTTGCCCGCGGTCCGGCCGAGCGGTGTCGACATGTCCGTGAGCAGCGCGACCGTCGTCACGCCCGCGTCGGTCCCGAGCTCGACCATGGTGCGCGCGAGCTCGGTCGCCCGCGCCTGGTCCTTCATGAAGGCACCCGAGCCGACCTTGACGTCGAGCACGAGCGCACCCGTGCCCTCGGCGATCTTCTTGCTCATGATCGAGCTCGCGATGAGCGGGATCGCCTCGACGGTGCCCGTCACGTCGCGCAGCGCGTACAGCTTGCGGTCGGCGGGCGCGAGACCCGAGCCCGCCTGGCAGATGACCGCGCCGACGTCGCCGAGCTGGCGCATCATCTCGTCGTTCGTGAGCGCCGCACGCCAGCCGCGGACCGACTCGAGCTTGTCGAGCGTGCCACCCGTGTGCCCGAGGCCACGGCCCGACAGCTGCGGCACCGCGACGCCGAACACCGCGACGAGCGGGGCGAGCGGGAGCGTGATCTTGTCCCCCACGCCCCCGGTCGAGTGCTTGTCGGCCGTCGGTCGGCCCAGGTCGGCGAACGACATGCGCTCGCCCGACGCGATCATCGCGGCGGTCCACCGCGCGATCTCGGCCCGGTCCATGCCGTTGAGCAGGATCGCCATGGTGAGCGCCGACATCTGCTCCTCGGCGACCACACCGCGCGTGTAGGCGTCGACGACCCAGTCGATCTGCGCATCGCTCAGCCGGTGGCCGTCGCGCTTCGCGACGATCACGTCGACCGCGTCGAACCGCTCGCTCATGCCCGGGCCGCCAGGTCGTCGGGTCCGAACGCGTCGGGCAGCACCTGGTCCATGGTCCGCAGGCCCGAGACCGTCTCGAGCACGAGGCGCGCGCCGCCGTGCTCCCACAGGAGCTGACGGCACCGCCCGCACGGCATGAGCACGTTGCCGTGCCCGTCGACGCACGTGAACGCGACGAGCCGTCCGCCGCCCGACATCACGAGCGCCGACACGAGCGAGCACTCGGCGCACAGCGTCACGCCGTAGCTCGCGTTCTCCACGTTGCAGCCCGAGACCACGCGGCCGTCGTCGACGATCGCGGCGACCCCCACGGGGAACTTGGAGTACGGCACATAGGCCTTGCGCATCGCCTCGGTCGCGACCGCGCGCAGCGCGTCCCAGTCCACGACGAGCGTGTCGCCCGCCTCCGGTGCGTCCGTCACGTCGGTCCTCACTTCACGTACGGCTCGCCCTCGGCGGCCGGCGGACGTACGCGTCCGACGAGGCCGGCGACGGCGAAGATGGTCACCACGTAGGGCGTCATGAGCATGATCTGGCTCGGGATCGGCGTCCCGATGATGCCGAGGACGACCTGCAGGTTGTCGGAGAACCCGAACAGGAGCGCCGCGGCGAGCGCGCCCACGGGGTTCCACCGGCCGAGGATCATCGCGGCCAGCGCGATGAAGCCCTTGCCGCCCGTCATCTCCTTGCCGAACGCGAGCCCGGCGGCGACGGTGAAGAACGCACCGCCGAGGCCGGCGACCGCGCCACCGAGCAGCGTCGCGCGCACGCGCGTCCGGTTGACCTTGATGCCGACCGTGTCGGCGGCCTTCGGGTGCTCACCCACGGACCGCAGCCGCAGACCCCAGCGGCTGCGGAACAGGAACACCTGCAGCAGGATCACGACGACGTACATGATGTAGACGAGCGCGGTCTGGCGGAACAGCACGGGCCCGACGATCGGGATCTGGCTGAGCACCGGGACGTCGATCGACTGCAGCTTCGGCGGCGAGTTGAACGTCGCGGCGTCGTTCTTGAGCACGGTCGAGAACAGGTAGCTCGTGACCCCGACGACGAGCACGTTGAGCACGACGCCGACGATGATCTGGTTCACGACGTAGCGCACCGAGAAGAGCACGAGCAGCGAGCTCACGAGCGCGCCCGCGAGGGGTGCGGCGATGAGCCCCGCGTACGCCGACTGCGTGATCGAGGCGACGACGGCCGCGAGGAACGCCCCCGCGAGCAGCTGTCCCTCGATCGCGACGTTGACGATGCCCGACCGTTCGCACAGCAGGCCCGCGAGCCCGCCGAACACGAGCGGGATCGCGAGGAAGAGCGAGCCCTGCAGCAGGCTCGTGAGGGGCAGCGGCGAGTCCTTGCCCGCGTCGGCCCACGTGAGGAACGCGAGCACGACCGCGATGCCGAACACGACCGGGACCCACACGCCGGTCCTGCGCCGGCTGCTCGTCGCCCACCACGAGTACCCCGCGAGCGCGAGCGCGACCAGCGAGAGGACGATCGCGGTGGCCTTCGACGGGACCGTCACCGGGTCGATCGTGAAGAAGTCCTTGCTCGTCGCGATCGTGAACGTCGACGTGCGGCCGCTGTCGGGCAGCAGCCCGAACAGCACGAGCGACACGAGGCCGAACGCGCCGTAGCCGATCGGCGCCTTCCACGAGATCGGCTCGAGCGGCTTGGGCGCGCCGGGCGCCACCGCGGTCGGGCGGTCCGTCGTCGGGGCGCTCATGCCGCCACCTCCTTCGTCGACGAGCGGCGAGCTCGCGCCGCGCGCGCGCCGGGGGCCGGGAGCCGGAACACCGCACGCACGAGCGGCGGGGCGGCGATGAACAGCACGACGAGCGACTGCACGACGAGCACGACGTCGATCGGCGTCCCGGTGCGCGCCTGCATCGCGAAACCGCCGGCTCGCAGCGCGCCGAACAGCAGACCGGCGAAGAACGTGCCGAGCGGCTTGGACCGGCCGAGCAGCGCCACGGTGATCGCGTCGAACCCGAAGCTCGCGGCGACGTCGGCCGTGAGCACCTTGTCCGTGCCGAGCACCTGCGCGGAGCCCGCGAGCCCCGCGAGCGCGCCCGCGACGACCATGACCCACACGTAGGACGCGTTGACCGAGATGCCCGCGGTCCGTGCGGCGTGCGGGTTGGACCCCACCGCGCGGAACTTGAAGCCGACGGTCGAGCGCTCCATGAGCCACCACACGAACACCGCGGCGAGGATCGCGAGCACGAACCCGCCGTGCAGCCGGAAGCTGCTGCCCAGGAGCGCCGGGTACTGCGCGCTGTCGGGGACCTTCGGCGAGATCGGGTTGGTGCTGCCCGGGTTCTTCAGCAGCGACGTCGTCAGCAGGTACGCGACGAGGTACACCGCGATGTTGTTGAGCATGATCGTGACGATCACCTCGTGCGCGCCGGTGCGCGCCTTGAGGAAGCCCGCGATGCCGGCCCAGATCCCGCCGCCGACTGCGGCCGCGACGATCGCGACCAGCAGGTGCAGCCCGACCGGCAGGTCGAGGTGGAACGCGACCCAGCCCGAGAAGATCGCGCCGAGGATGATCTGGCCCTGCGCACCGATGTTGAACAGGCCCGCCCGGAACCCGATGCCGAGCCCGAGGCCCGCGAGGATGAGCGGGATGGACACCGTCATGGTCTCGGTGAGCGGCTTGATCGCCGCGGCGAACGAGTCCTTGCTCGGGTCGACGACCGCGCCGTGGAACAGCGCGACGTACGCGCTCGAGACCGCGTCCCACGCGGTCGAGAGCAGGTCCCCGGGCCGCGCGAAGAAGTACCCGGCCGCCTTCTGCACCTCGTCGTCCGCGGCCGCGATCAGGATGCCCGACAGCACGAGCGCGAGCACGACCGCCAGGACGGTCACGAGCCAGCTGCTCGAGAGCATCTCGCGCAGGACCGTCGTGCCGCTCGTCGGCTCCGGCTCGCGCTGCGCGGCGCCCCGCGTCGTGGCGACCGCGGGCGACGCGGGAGCCTGCGCCTGCGCGTCGGCGCCGGGCTCGCGGCCCGTCTCCGCCGGCGGCGGGACGTCCGGGCCGGGAAGGGGTGGCGTGCTGCTCACCGGTCTGCCTCCTGGGTGGTGCCGTCCTGGGCGTCGAGGTCCGCCTCGCCCAGGAGGGTGTGGTGGGACGCGGCCTGCACGCGCGCCTCGTCGAGCGGGACTCCGGCCATCATGAGCCCGAGCACGTCCCGGTCCGTGCCGCCGGGCACGGTGCCGACGATGCGACCGCGGTACATCACGACGATGCGGTCGGCGAGCGCGAGCACCTCGTCGAGCTCGGTCGACACGATGATCACCGGCGTGCCGTTGTCGCGCTCCGCGACGATCCGCTGGTGCACGAACTCGATCGAGCCGACGTCGAGACCGCGCGTGGGCTGCGACGCGATGAACAGGCGCAGCGGCCGGCTCATCTCGCGCGCGAGCACGACCTTCTGCTGGTTGCCGCCCGACAGCGTGCCGGCGGCCGCGTCGATCGAGGGCGTGCGCACGTCGAACTCGACCGTGCGCTCGTCGGCGTTGGCGCGCACCTTCGCGAGGTTCATCTGCGGCCCGCGGGCGAACGGCGCCTCGTCGTGCAGGTCGAGCACGAGGTTCTCCGCGACCGAGAAGTCCGCGACGAGACCGTCTTCCGTCCGGTCCTCGGGCACGAACCCGACCCCGGCGCGCAGCACGTCCTTGACGGACCGTCCGACGAGCTCGTGCCCGTCCAGCGTCACCGATCCGGCCACGGGCTTCTGCAGCCCCAGCATCACCTCGGTGAGCTCGGTCTGGCCGTTGCCCTGCACGCCCGCGATCGCGAGGATCTCGCCGCGCGCGACCTCGAAGCTCACGTCGTCGAGCTGGCGGACGCCCGCCGCGTCGATCACGGTGAGCCCGGAGACCCGCACCGTGGCGTCGCCGGGCTCGGCCGGCGCCTTGTCGACGCCCAGCGAGACCGACCGGCCGACCATGAGCGACGCGAGCTCGGGCTCGCTCGCGGTGGGCTCGGCCGTGCCGACGACCGTGCCGCGCCGGATCACGGTGATGCGGTCCGCGACCGCACGCACCTCGCGCAGCTTGTGGGTGATGAAGACGATGGACGTGCCCGACTCCTTGAGCTGACGCATGATGCCGATCAGCTCGTCGGTCTCCTGGGGGGTCAGGACCGCGGTGGGCTCGTCGAGGATGAGGACCTCGGCACGGCGCGAGAGCGCCTTGATGATCTCGACGCGCTGCTGCGCGCCCACGGGTAGGTCCTCGACCAACGCGTCGGGGTCCACGTCGAACCCGAACCGGTCGGAGATCTCCCGCACGGTGCGGCGCGCCTGCGCGAGGTCGAGCAGCCCGCCGCCCTTGACGGGCTCGTGCCCCAGCGCGACGTTCTCGGCGACCGTGAACACGGGGACGAGCATGAAGTGCTGGTGCACCATGCCGATCCCCGCTGCCATGGCGTCTCCCGGACCGGCGAAGACCCGCGCCTCGTCGTCGAGGAGGATCTGGCCCTCGTCCGGGTCGTACAGCCCGTAGAGCACGTTCATGAGCGTGCTCTTGCCGGCGCCGTTCTCGCCCAGGAGGGCGTGGATCTCGCCGGGTTCGACCACGAGGTCGATGTGGTCGTTGGCCACCAGCGCGCCGAAGCGCTTGGTGATCCCCCGCAGCTCGAGCTTCACGAGGTCACGCTCCTTCGCGTCTTTGTCCGCACACTATCCGCAGGGCACGACGGTGGCCCGGGCACACGCCCGGGCCACCGTCGGACAGGTCAGTTCGCGCTGACCGAGTCGACCTTCAGCTCGCCGCTGATGATCTGCTGCTTGAGCTCGTCGACGCGCGACTTGACCTCGTCGGTGACGACCGAGTCGAAGTCGTGGAACGGCGCGATGCCGATGCCGCCGTTCTCGAGCGTGCCGACGTACGGGTCGGACGTGAAGCTGCCCTCGGACGCCTGCTTGACCGTGTCGAACACGGCCTGGCCGATCTCCTTCATGACCGAGGTCAGGACGATCGACGAGTAGTCGGGAGCCGTGAGGAACCAGTCGGCGTCGACGCCGACGAGCGAGACGTCGCCCGCGTCCTTCGCGGCGGCCGCGGCACCCAGGCCGACGGGGCCGGCGACCGGCATGATGATGTCCGCGCCCTGGTCGATGAAGCCCTTCGCCAGGTTCTGGCCGTTGGCCTGGTTCTCGAAGTCACCCGTGAACGAGCCGGTCTGCTTGGCCTTGTCCCAGCCGAGCACCTTGACCGTCTTGCCGCTGTCGGTGTTGTACTGCGCGACGCCGTCCGCGAAGCCGTCCATGAAGATCGACACGGACGGGAGCTGGATGCCGCCGAACGTCGCGACCGTGCCCGTCGTCGAGACCGACGCCGCGACGTAGCCCGCGAGGAACGCCGCCTCCTGCGTGTTGAACAGCAGCGGCTTGGCGTTGTCGATCGTCACGGGGTTGAAGTCCGCGTCGGAGAACGCGGAGTCGACGAGCGCGAACTCGACGTCCGGGTTCGCCTCGGCCGCGGCCTGGATCGGGTCCTCGAGGAGGAAGCCGACGCCGATGATGAGGTCGCAGTCGTCCGCGAGCATCTGCTCGATGTTCGGGGTGAAGTCCGTCGCGGCGGTCGACTCGACCTTGTTGATCTGCACGCCGAGCTCGGAGCCCGCGCGCTCGAGGCCCTCGGCACCGGACTGGTTGAAGGACTTGTCCTCGAAACCGCCCGAGTCGGAGACCATGCAGGCCTTGAAGTCGACCGGCTCGGTCGTGGGCGCCGAGGTCTCGGTCGCGGCGTCGGTCGCGCCGCCGCCGGGGGTCGTCGTCGCCTCGTCGTCGGGGGCGCTGCCACACGCCGCGAGCGCGAGGGCGATCGCCCCGCTGAGCGCGGCCGCACGGATGAGCTTCTTCACGCGTGTCTCCTGGGTCTCGTCAGAACACCGACCCGGCTCGTGGGGCTCCGGTGGCGGCGCGCCGTCGCGGGTGGCGCCGGGTGCGCGGCCGCCGTGCACAGTTCGCGCGGGCCGGCATTGATGGTTCGGACTCTAGTGAGCCGCGCGCGCCGCGCATGTTACCGACGGGTACCGCGGAGCGGACTGTTATCGAGTTGCGACATCGGCCCAGGTGACGGACCCGTCGTCTCACGATACGAATGCTGCGCCATGCGTCCCGACCCGCGTCGACCAGGGCGCACCCGGACGTCCTGCGACGATCCGGACCGCCCGGCACGGCGCCTGCTGCGCGCCCCTCGGTGCGCGCCGTCTACGGCGCACCCGCGAGCACCGCGGCGCGCGCGAGCAGCAGCGCACCCGCCTCGATCGCGCGCTCGTCGACCACGAGGTCGCCCTGGTGGATGTCGTAGGTCCGCCCGCCCGGCGTCCGGGTGCCCAGGCGCGCGAGCGCACCGGGGACGTGCGTGAGGTACCACGCGAAGTCCTCGCCGCCGAGCGACTGCTCCGTGAGGGTCACTGACTGCGGACCGAGCACGTCGCGTGCGGCCGCCTCGAGCACGCCCGTCGCGCGCTCGTCGTTCACGACCGGCGGGACGCCCCGCTGGTGCCGGATCTCCACCTCGACCCCGTACGGCGCGACGACCTGCTCGACCGCGTCGTGGAACACCTGCGACGCGGTCTCCCACGCGCGCACGTCCAGGCACCGCAGCGTGCCGCGCAGCGTGCCCGCCCCGGGCACCACGTTGTGCGCGACACCCGCCTGCACGGCACCCCACGTGAGGTTGACGCCCGAGCGCGGGTCGAGCCGCCGGCCGAGGATCGCGGGCACCTGCGTGACGACCTGGCCGAGCGCGAACACGAGGTCGCCCGTGAGGTGCGGCCGGGACGTGTGCCCGCCGGGCCCCGAGAAGACGACCGTGACCTCGTCGCTCGCCGACGTGATGGGCCCGATGCGCGTCCCGACCTGGCCCACGTCGACCTTGGGGTCGCAGTGCACCGCGAAGATCTCCGCGACGCCGTCGAGCGCACCCGCGGCGATGACGTCGAGCGACCCTCCGGGCTGCACCTCCTCGGCGGGCTGGAAGACGAGCCGGACGCCCGTCCGCAGCCCGTCCGCGGCCGCGAGCTCGGCGAGCGCCAGCCCGGCGCCCAGCACGACGGCCGTGTGCACGTCGTGACCGCACGCGTGCGCGACCCCGCGGTGCTCGGAGTGCCAGGCGAGGCCGCACTCGTCGGCCACGGGCAGCGCGTCCAGGTCGGCCCGCAGCGCGACGCGCCCGCGGCCGCTCGCCGCGTGCGACGGGCCGATGTCGCAGACCAGCCCGCTGCCTGGGAGCAGCACCGGCTCGAGCCCGGCGACCCGCAACCGCTCGGCGACGACGCGCGTCGTGCGCTCCTCGGTGCGGGCGAGCTCGGGGTGCGCGTGCAGGTCGCGACGCACCGCGACGAGCTCGTCGCGCAACGACCCCACGAGCTGCGTGAGGCGCACGACGGCCGAGTCGTGCAGCGCGGCGCGCAACGTGTCCACGGACGGGACGGCGGCGGCGCGGAGGTCGAGGTCGCGCGGTTCAGCCTGGTCGCGCGGTTCAGCCGGGGAGTCGGGCACCCCGCGAGGCTATCCCCGGACGTCGGCGCGGGTCGTGGCGTCCCACGACGCGGCGCGCACGAGCGCCCGTCGGTCGGATGACGAGTGCCATGGTGCGGCCCCACCAGGTGTCGCGCACGCGGGCCCGTCGCCCGGCTCACCGCCTCAGAGCAGGTCCTCGCGACCCGAGGCGCGCCAGCCGTCGACCGCGGCCTTGACCTGCTGCGCGAGCGCGCGCGTCGTCACGAGCACCGCGTCGGGCGTGTCGACGACGACCGCGCCGGGCACGCCGACGACCGACACGGTCCGGCCCGCACCCGGGACGACGAACGCGTCGTCGGACCCGACGCGCAGCACCGCGCCCGGGTCCCCGAGCGTCGTCGACGGCAGCAGGTCGGCGAGCGACGCGAAGTCGCCCACGTCGTCCCAGTCGAAGTCGCCGGGCACGACCGCCACGCCGCCCGCGGCTGCGACCGGCTCGGCGATCGCGTGGTCGATCGCGATCTTCGTGAGCCCGGGCCACACGCGCGCGAGCACCTCGTCGCGTGACGGCGTGTCCCACGCGGCCCCGATCTCACGCAGCCCCGCCGCGAGCGTGGGCAGCTGTGCCGCGAGGTGCTCGAGCAGCACCGACGCACGCACGACGAACATGCCCGCGTTCCACCGGTACTCCCCCGTCGCGAGGTACTCCGCCGCGGTCCGCGCGTCCGGCTTCTCGGTGAACCCGGCGGCGTGCCGCGCGGTCGGCGCGTCGAGCAGCCCGAGCGCGTCGCCCGCGCGCACGTACCCGAACGCGGTGGACGGCCCGGTCGCCGCGATGCCGATGGTCACGACGAACCCCGCACGGGCCGCGACGACCGCCTCGCGCACCGCCGCCTCGAACCGGTCCGTGCCCGCGATGACGTGGTCGGCCGCGAACGACCCGAGCACGACCTCCTCGCCGTGGCGCTCGAGCAGCACGGCGGCCGCGAGGCCGATCGCCGCCATGGAGTCGCGCGGCGACGGCTCGACGAGGAGGCGCCCGCGCTCGTCGTCGGCAGCGGGCCCGGCGCCGGACGCCCGGACCAGGGCCGGCACCTGCTCGGCGACGGCGGCCGCGTGCCGCACCCCGGTCACGACGAGCACGCCCTCCGGGCCGGTGAGCGGCGTCAACCGGTCCACCGTCGACTGCAGCAACGTGCGTCCCGAGCCCGTGAGGTCCAGCAGGAACTTGGGGTGCCCGGCCCGCGAGAGCGGCCACAGCCGCGTGCCCGCGCCGCCCGCCGGGACGACCGCGTGGAAGCCGGGGATCGCCGGGGTCTGCGTCGACATGGCGGCCAGGCTAGCCGGGACCGCGACCGGCGCCGGGCCCCGACCGAGGACCGGAGCCGTGCGCATCGGGCCACGCGCCACCGGTCGCGACGCGTGGCAGAAATCGGCGCGCCACGGCCCGACGTTCCAGAGTGTGGACTTTCTCACACGCAGGACCTTCGGCCCAGGCCCGTGCAGGCGGGACGTTCCAGGTCTATACAGTGAGGGAGCCCCCGGGACGCCGCCGTCCCACCCCTGACTCGCCAGGAGGCACCCTCCGTGTCCGCAGCGCCTGCAGCGCCCGCAGCGCCTTCGTCGCCACCGGCGAAGAGGAAGGCACCCGTCGGCACCCTCTACCGCGGCCGCGAAGGCATGTGGTCGTGGGTCGCCCACCGGGTCACGGGTGTCGCGATCTTCTTCTTCCTCCTCGTGCACATCCTCGACACGTCGCTCGTGCGCGTCTCCCCCGAGGCGTACAACGACGTGATCGGGACGTACAAGAACCCGATCATGGGCATCGGGGAGGCCGGCCTGGTCGCCGCGATCGTGTTCCACGCGTTCAACGGCATCCGGATCATCCTTGTGGACTTCTGGGCCAAGGGCCCGAAGTACCAGCGCGTGATGCTGTGGATCGTCGTCGGGCTGTTCGTCGTGACGATGGCCGGGTTCCTGCCGCGTCACCTCATGCACGTGTTCGGGGGCGAGTGATGACGACGATCGCCGACCCCAAGGCGCCGCGCCCGCCGCGCGCCCGTCCGTCGCGGCTCACGACCCGCGGCAACACCGAGCTGTACGGCTGGGTGTTCATGCGCGCGTCCGGTGCGCTGCTCATCGTGCTGATCTTCGGGCACCTGTTCGTCAACCTCGTCGCGGGCGAGGGCGTCAAGGCGATCGACTTCGGCTTCGTCGCCGGCAAGTGGGCCTCGCCGCTGTGGCAGATCTGGGACCTGCTGATGCTGTGGCTCGCGATGATCCACGGCACGAACGGCATGCGGACGATCGTCAACGACTACGCGGAGAAGGACGGCACGCGCCTCGTCCTCAAGGGCCTGCTGTACCTCGCGTTCCTCGTGACCGTCACGCTCGGCACGCTCGTGATCTTCACGTTCGACCCGTGCCCGACGGACGCCCCCCTCAACCTCCTGCCGTCGTTCTGCACGGCCTGACCTGACGACGTCGTCCCGAAGGAAGCCCCCAGACCATGCAGACCCACCAGTACGACGTCGTGATCGTCGGCGCGGGCGGCGCCGGGATGCGCGCGGCGCTCGAGTCCTCGACGCGTGTGCGCACGGCCGTCATCAGCAAGCTCTACCCCACGCGCTCCCACACCGGCGCCGCGCAGGGCGGCATGTGCGCCGCGCTCGCGAACGTCGAGGAGGACAACTGGGAGTGGCACACGTTCGACACCGTCAAGGGCGGTGACTACCTGGTCGACCAGGACGCCGCCGAGGTCATGGCCAAGGAGGCCATCGACGCGGTGCTCGACCTCGAGAAGATGGGCCTGCCGTTCAACCGGACGCCCGAGGGCCGCATCGACCAGCGCCGGTTCGGCGGTCACACGCGCAACCACGGCGAGGCCGCGGTGCGCCGCGCGTGCTATGCCGCGGACCGCACGGGCCACATGATCCTGCAGACGCTCTACCAGCAGTGCGTCAAGAACGAGGTCGAGTTCTTCAACGAGTTCTACGTCCTCGACCTGCTCGTCGACCACGACCTCGCCGCGGGCCACGTCCCCGAGGGCGAGGAGGTCAACGTCTCGGGCGTCGTGGCGTACGAGCTCGCGACGGGCGAGATCCACGTCTTCCAGGCCAAGGCCGTCGTGTTCGCGACGGGCGGCGCGGGCAAGATCTTCAAGACGACGTCGAACGCGCACACGCTCACCGGTGACGGCATGGCGCTCGCCTACCGGCGCGGCATCCCGCTCGAGGACATGGAGTTCTTCCAGTTCCACCCGACGGGCCTCGCGGGTCTCGGCATCCTGCTCTCGGAGGCGGCGCGCGGCGAGGGCGGCATCCTGCGCAACTCGGAGGGCGAGCGCTTCATGGAGCGCTACGCCCCGACGATCAAGGACCTCGCGCCGCGCGACATCGTCGCCCGGTCCATGGCGAACGAGGTGCGCGAGGGCCGCGGCGCCGGACCGAACAAGGACTACGTCCTGCTCGACCTCACGCACCTCGAGCCCGCGCACATCGACGCGAAGCTGCCCGACATCACGGAGTTCGCGCGCACGTACCTCGGCATCGAGCCGTACACCGAGCCGGTGCCCGTCTACCCCACGGCGCACTACGCGATGGGCGGCATCCCGACGAACATCGAGGGCGAGGTGCTGCGCAACGAGACCGACGTCATCAAGGGCCTGTACGCGGCCGGCGAGTGCGCGTGCGTCTCGGTGCACGGGTCGAACCGGCTCGGGACCAACTCGCTGCTCGACATCAACGTGTTCGGCAAGCGCGCGGGCCGGTCGGCCGCGGCGTACGCGGCTGCGGCCGAGTTCGTCGCGCTGCCCGACGAGCCCGCGGTCGTCGCGCAGGCCGAGCTCGAGACCATCCGCACGCGGCCCGACGGCGAGCGCGTCGCGGACATCCGCCGCGCGCTGCAGGAGACCATGGACGCGAACGCCCAGGTCTTCCGCACGGCCGAGTCGCTGTCGCAGGCGCTCGCCGACGTCAAGGCGCTGCGCACGCGCTTCGAGTCGGTCTCGGTGCAGGACAAGTCGCGGACGTTCAACACGGATCTCCTCGAGGCCGTCGAGCTCGGCTTCCTGCTCGACATCGCCGAGACGGTCGTCGTGGGTGCCCTGCGGCGCGAGGAGTCGCGCGGCGGGCACTTCCGCGAGGACTTCCCCGACCGCGACGACGCGGGCTTCATGCGACACACCATGGCGTACCGACGTCCGCTGGGCTCGGCCGCGGACGGTGACGCCGAGGGCCCGTTCCACCACGTCGAGACGTTCGACGACTACCAGCTGGTGCTCGGCTCCAAGTCGGTCACCGTGACCCGCTACCAGCCGATGGAGCGCAAGTACTGATGACTGCCACGATCGAGGACTCCCCCGCCCAGGCAGGCACCGTGCCGACGTTCACGGTGACGCTGCGCATCCTGCGCCATCTGCCCGCCGACGACGGCACCGCCGCGACCCGCTGGGACGAGTTCGAGCTCCAGGTGCACGGCACCGACCGCGTGCTCGACGCGCTCCACAAGGTCAAGTGGGAGCACGACGGCTCGCTCACCTTCCGCCGCTCGTGCGCGCACGGCGTGTGCGGCTCGGACGCGATGCGGATCAACGGCCGCAACCGGCTCGCGTGCAAGACCCTGCTCAAGGACCTCGACCCGTCGAAGCCCATCACGATCGAGCCCATCAAGGGCCTGCCCGTGATCAAGGACCTCGTGGTCGACATGGAGCCGTTCTTCGCGTCGTACCGCGAGATCATGCCGTTCCTCATCACGACCGGGAACGAGCCGACCAAGGAGCGTCTGCAGTCCGCCGAGCAGCGCGCGCGGTTCGACGACACCACCAAGTGCATCCTGTGCGCCGCGTGCACGTCGTCGTGCCCCGTGTTCTGGACCGACGGGCAGTACTTCGGCCCGGCCGCGATCGTCAACGCGCACCGGTTCATCTTCGACAGCCGCGACGAGGGCGGAGCGCAGCGGCTCGAGATCCTCAACGACAAGGAGGGCGTGTGGCGCTGCCGCACGACCTTCAACTGCACCGAGGCGTGCCCCCGGGGCATCGAGGTGACGAAGGCGATCCAAGAAGTCAAGCGCGCGATGATCACGCGCGTCTTCTGACGCACCCTCTCCCGCTGTCGCGAACGGACGAGTCAAGCGCGCGATGATCACGCGCGTCTTCTGACGCACCCTCTCCCGCTGTCGCGAACGGACGAGTCAAGCGCGCGATGATCACGCGCGTCTTCTGACGCACCTCTCCCCGCTCACCTCCCCTACTCTCGTCGCATGTCCGACGAGCCCGAGATCCAGCTCCCCGGCGGCAACGTCGGCGGGGCGGTGCGGGTCGGGAGCACGGTGCGCCGTCCGACCGGACCGTGGACGCCCGCGGTGCACGAGCTGCTCGACCACCTGACGGCGGTCGGGCTGCGCGGCGTGCCGCGCGTGCACGGGTGCGACGAGCGCGGCCGCGAGGTCCTCGACTACCTCCCGGGCGAGGTCGTGCCCGTCGGCGTGGTCGAGCTGACGGACGCGCAGCTCGCGTCGGCGGCCCGCTGGCTGCGCGACCTCCACGAGGCCGTCGCGGGCTTCCCCCGCTCGTCGCGCCGCTGGCGGTTCGTCGAACGTGCGCTCGCTCCCGGCGAGATCGTCTGCCACCACGACCCGGCGATGTACAACCTCGCGTTCGACGGCGACGAGCTCGTCGGCGTCTTCGACTGGGACACCGCGGGCCCGGGGCACCCGCTCGACGACCTCGCGATGCTCGCGTGGGCGTCCCCGCTGCTGTTCCCCGACGACGACGCCGCCCGCATGACGCACGGGCTGCGGGTGCTCGCCGACGCGTACGGCGGCGTGGACCCGGTCGACCTGCTGCGCCATGTCGAGCGTCGCATGACGGCGTCGGCCGACCGCATCTGGGAGGGGCAGCGCGCGGGCGACCCGGGCATGCTGCGCCTCGGTGAGCGCGGCGAGCCCGCCTCGACGCTCGAGCGCCTCGCGCGGCTCGTCGCACGCTTCCCCGAGCTCACCGACGCCCTGCGCACGGCCTGACGATCTCGGCCACGGGGCGCGGGGCACCTACGACCGCCCGTGCCGGGCGGGGTCGACTGCCGCCCGGTCCGGGCGCGCTCAGGAGTCGGCGGCTCGGGGCGGGTCGGCGGTCCAGGCAGCGGCGAGCAGCACGATCCGGGCGATGAGGTTGACCCACACGAGCAGCGTCACGAGGACCGCGAACGACGCGAGCACGGGGTTGCGGGTCGCGCTGCCCGCGACGACCGACGTCCCGAGGAACCGCACGACGCCGACGCCGACCGCGCAGATCAGGGCGCCCCACCGCAGCTCGCGCCACGGCACGTCGACGCCCGCGAGCACCCGCACGACGAGCACGAACACCGCCGCGTCGAGCACGAGCGCGACGACGACACCGGCACCCTGGAGCGCGACGTTCGTCGCCCCGGACCAGCCGACGGCGCCCAGGACCCACCGGACGGCGGAACCCGTCGCGGTGGTGAGCAGGGCCGACAGCAGGATGGCGACCGCGAAGCCCACGAGTCCGCCGAGCTCGCGCAGCTTGGACGCGACGGCGTTGCCCCCGCCCGGGACGTCGAACATCGCGCGCACCCCGGTCCGCAGCGCCGCGGTCGCCGAGAGCGCGGACACGAGCAGCACGACGAACGCCACGAGCCCCGCGACGGTGAGCCCGGTGTCGAGCCGCAGCGTTCCCGGGTCGACGAGCCCGCTGCCGCTGCCGTCGGCGAGCAGCCCGGGCACGGCGTCGTTGACCGCATCGACGACCTGGCCGCGCAGCTCGTCGTCGCCGCCCAGGACGGCCATGAACACGGTCCAGCCGATCGTGAGGGCGGCGAACACGGAGAACAGCGCGGCGTACGCGATGCCGCCGGTCAGGACTCCGCCGCCCTGGGCGCCGAACCGCGCGTTGGCCCGTGCGGCGCGCGTGCCCTGCCACCACGCGAGGATCGCCTTGACCCGGACGACGATCCCGCCGCGTGTCGGGCCGCCCGCGGGCTCGTCGTGCCCGACGACCTCCGCCGCGTGCGCGTGGGCCGCGCCCGACCCGGCCGCCGGTTCCACCTCGTCGCGTCGTCGTTCCACGTCACGAGGCTAGGCAGCCGTGCGCCCGGCGGCACCTCGGTGCCGCCGGCGGCCCGTCACCGGGCGTGGTGCGCGGCCCGCCCCGTGAGCGGGTACTCGGCGCGCGGGCGCCACACCTCGTCGGCACCCCGCTCGTACCAGTGGAACCGCGTCACGACGAACGTGGCGTCGAAGCTCGCGAGGTCGTCCATGGCCTCGTCGAGCTGCGCGTCAGAGAGCTCGTGCGCGATCGTGACGTGCGGGTGGTAGTGGAACCGCAGGTCCTGCGCGAGCGGCCCGGTGCGGACCGCGGACTCGAGCCGCTCGCACGCGGCGATGCCGTCGGCGACCTGGACGAACGCGACGGGCGTGACGGGCCGGAACGTCGCGGTCCCGCGCAGGCGCACGACGAACGGGGTGTGCGACCCGGCGACGGAGGCGAGGTGGTCGTGCACCGCGGCGGTCTGGTCGGGCGCGATCGCGGTCGGGCCGAGCAGCGTGATGTGCGGCGGGATGTACGCCGCCCACGGGTCGCCGTGCCGCGCCCGCGCGGCCTGGAGCTGGCTGCCGTACGGCTCGGGAACGGTGATCGCGACGCCGGCGATCTCCTGGTCGCCCGCCAGCTCGGGCAGCTTCACGCGCGCGCCCGCCGGCGCAGCAGGCCGGAGCGCTCGTAGACGCGGTCGAGGGTCGGCGCGGCCATCGCGCGGGCCTTGTCGGCGCCGTCGGCGAGCACCGCGTCGAGCGCGGCCGGGTCGTCGAGGTACTCGTGCACGCGCGCCTGGAACGGCGTGACCCACTCGACGACGAGGTCCGCGAGCGCGACCTTGAGGTCGCCGTATCCCTTGCCCGCGAACTCGGCCTCGAGCTGGGGCACGGTGCGCCCCGACAGCGCCGAGAAGATCGTCAGGAGGTTGGAGACGCCGGCCTTCGCCTCGGGGTCGAACCGGATCTCGCGCTCGGTGTCCGTCACGGCGGACCGGATCCGCTTCGCGATCGTCTTCGGGTTGTCGAGGAGCTCGATGAGCCCGTTCGGCGAGCCCGCCGACTTGCTCATCTTGGCGGTCGGCTCCTGCAGGTCGTAGATCTTCGCGGTCTCCTTGACGATGTACGCCTCGGGGACGACGAACGTCCCCGCCCCGAACCGCGAGTTGAGTCGCTGCGCGAGGTCGCGCGTGAGCTCGAGGTGCTGACGCTGGTCCTCACCGACCGGCACCTGCGCCGTGTCGTACAGCAGGATGTCGGCGGCCATGAGGATCGGGTAGGTGAACAGCCCGACCGTGGTGCCCTCGGCGCCGTGCTTGGACGACTTGTCCTTGAACTGCGTCATGCGCGACGCCTCGCCGTAGCCGGTGTGGCACGACAGGATCCACGCGAGCTCGGCGTGCTCGGCGACGTGCGACTGCACGAACAGCGTCGAGCGTGCCGGGTCGACGCCCGCCGCGAGGTACTGCGCCGCGGTGCGCCGCGTCCGGTCCCGGAGCACGGCCGGGTCGGGACCGACCGTGAGCGCGTGCAGGTCGACCACGCAGTAGATCGCGTCGTTGCCGTCCTGCAGCGCGACCCACTGCGTCAGCGCACCCAGGTAGTTGCCGAGGTGGAGCGAGTCCGACGTGGGCTGCATGCCGGAGAAGATGCGCTGTGGCACTGCGGGACCAATCTGTGAGCGGCTCGCGTGGCGAGCCGGGACGGGCGTGGACGGACGTGCGGGTCTGGGCGGGGTTCACGAGGCGACGCGCGCGGCGGGCGGAGCCGCCCCGGTCGGGAGGACGACGCGCGTCAGGTCGCCTCGTCGTCGTAGGGTGGCGGTCCGCCCGGCGGCCACGACGACGCCGGGGCCGCCGCCGCGAGCGCGGTCCCCGCAGTGGCCGCGGTGCCGGACGCCGCGGTCCGACGAGCAGGGCTCGCGTCCTCGAGCAACGCGTCCCGCACGATGCGCCGCGGGTCGTACTTGCGCGGGTCGAGGGCTTCCCAGTCGACGCCCAGGTCGCCCGTCTCCTGGTCGAGACGCGTGCGCGCGTCCGTGATCCAGGCGCGTCCGCGGCGGACGAGGTGCGCGAGCTGCTCGGCGTAGCCCGGCAGCCGCTGCGGCCCGATGACGACGGCCGCGACGACGACGAGCACGATGAGCTCACCGCCGTTGATGTCTAGCACCGGGTCAGGCTACCCCGCCGACAGGTGCCGCTCGGCCTGCAATTCGGGGCAGATCACGCCGGTCGCCCCGCCTACGACGACTCGTCGAGCTCGACCGAGACCGTCGACTCGCGCAGCCCCGAACGCACGCGCAGCTCGACGACGTCGCCGGGCTCGTGCGCGCGGATCGCGACGATGAGCTCGTCGGGGTCGGTCACGGGCCGTCCGTCGATCGCGACGATCACGTCGCCGGGCCGGATCCCCGCGTCGTCGGCGGGACCGCCGGCCACGACCGGCTCCTGGCCGCCCTCGGCGTCGCGCGCGACGCGCACGCCCTCACCGGAGTACACACGGTCGAGCAGCACCCCGATGACCGGGTAGGTCGCGTGGCCCGTCTCGATGAGCTGGGTCGCGGTGCGGCGCGCCTGGTTCGAGCCGATCGCGAACCCGAGGCCGATGCTCCCGCCCGCGATCGCCTGCCCCGGCGGCTGCGCGATCGCGGAGTTGATGCCGATGACCTCGCCCGCGACGTTGACCAGCGGCCCGCCCGAGTTGCCGGGGTTGATCGCCGCGTCCGTCTGGATCGCGTTGATGAACGCGGTGTCCGCGTCGTCGCCCGCGGAGACCGGTCGGTTGAGCGCCGAGACGATGCCGGTCGTCACGGTCCCGCGCAGCCCGAGCGGCGCACCGACCGCGACCACCGGGTCGCCGACCCGCACGGCGTCCGAGTCCGCGAGCGCGAGCGGGACGAGCCCCTCGACGGCCACCTTGAGCACCGCGAGGTCGTAGTCCGGAGTGCGTCCGACGATGTCCGCGTCCGCCTCGCGCCCGTCCGCGAACGTCACGACGAGCGTGCTGCTCGAGCCGTCGGCGCCCGTCACCACGTGGTTGTTGGTCAGGAGGTAGCCGTCCTGCCGGAGCACGAACCCGGAGCCGGTCGAGATACCGCCCGTGCCGGTCGCCTCGATCGAGACGACGCTCGGCAGGACCGCGGCGGCGATGTCCGCGACCGACACCGCCCCCTCGCCGCCCCCGACACCTGAGCCCGAGCTCGACCCCGAGCCCGCGTCCGCGCCCGGACCGTCCGTCGCCGACGTGCCCCCGGCGGGCCGGTCCGTGTGCTGCACGCCGGCCGGCAGACCCGCGTCGGCGAGGTGGTGGTCGGGACCGAGCAGGCGAGCCCCGACGACGCCGCCGACGATCCCCGCACCGAGCGCTGCCACGACGATCCCGGCGACCCCGGCGCTCGTGATCCCGTGCCGCGCGGCCCGCCGACGCGGCCGCCCGCGAGCTGCGGACCCCTCGACCCCGGCAGACCCTCCGGCCCAGGCGAGCCCTGGGGTCCCGGGGAGCCCTGCGGTCCCGGCAGGCCCCACGACC
>Ga0206103_100342_pt1 | contig 28767 bp, 24 predicted proteins | sample 1B5Ametagenome_FD_148638 | JGI IMG/M metagenome (GOLD analysis project Ga0206103, IMG submission 148638) | Enriched microbial communities from leaf-cutter ant dump, University of Wisconsin, Madison, United States - 1B5A | ecosystem: Environmental > Terrestrial > Nest > Insects nest > Nest dump... | reverse complement strand
GGGGTGGGCTCGGCCCGGGGACGACGAAGGCCCCAGGTCGGTGACCTGGGGCCTTGCTGGTGGGCGATACTGGGATCGAACCAGTGACCTCTTCCGTGTCAGGGAAGCGCGCTACCGCTGCGCCAATCGCCCGGGATCGTGCTCGGGTGGTGTTGCTCGCGAGGTGGAGATGGGATTCGAACCCACGTATACGGCTTTGCAGGCCGCTGCCTCGCCTCTCGGCCACTCCACCCTGAGACCGCAGTCCTCAGCGGCCGGGGCCGAGAAGGATGTCTCCGAGCGGACGACGGGATTCGAACCCGCGACCCTCACCTTGGCAAGGTGATGCTCTACCACTGAGCCACGTCCGCGCTGCACGTCCCCCGGTTCTCACCGGCGTTCCGTGTGCGTCCCAGACTCTAACCGAGTGTTCGCGCCAGAGTCCAACTGGCTCCCCGCGTCGTCCACGGATCCGCACGATCGCGCGGGACGAGCGGCGTGTCGCCGCGTCCGACGAGGCCCGGACGGGTCCGACCACCGGATCGTCGTGACGTCTCGACCTCCCGATCGCTGGAGTCGTCGGCCCTCCGTGCCGATGGCTCCGTGTGGTCCTCACCGTCCTGCTCGTCACGCTCCTGGCCGTCGCCGCATTCGTCGCCTGCCGCTGGGTGCTCACGCGTTGGGACCAGTCGCGCGCGGGGCTGTCCCGTCCGTTCCCGCGGATCAGCGTGACGCTGTGCCTGGTCGGCGCGCTCGCGTGCGCCGTCCCGCTGTGGCTGCACGACCGCCTGGAGCACGAGCTCTCCGCCGCGGCGTCCGCGGTGGCCGGCACCGACGTCGAGGTGCACTGCCAGACCGCGAGCCAGACCTTCACCGAGGCCGGCGCCGAGCTCGGCTTCGTGCGCTGGGGCGCGGACGGCATCCCGGAACGCTCGACCGTCCTCGCGTGGGAGACGTGCCAGGACCTGCGCTCGTGGCTGCGCTCCGACCGGCGGTCGCCCACGACGGCGCAGGTCACGGCCGTGCACGTGCTCACGCACGAGACCATGCACATGATCGGGATCAAGGCCGAGGCGCACGCCGAGTGCGCCGCCGTGCAGCGCGACGCCCGCACCGCCGTCGAGCTCGGTGCGAGCAGCGCTCAGGCGGCGGGGCTGGCCCGGACGTACTGGGCCGAGGTGTACCCGCACATGCCGGACGGCTACACGGGCGGCTGCGGTCCCGCTGGCAGGTACGACGAGCGGCTCTCCGACGCGCCCTGGTGAGCGGGGGTGGTCGGACGGCGGTCAGACCTCGCCGGGCAGGGCGCGACGCACGACGACGCGCGTCCACGCCCCCACGTAGACCCGGTCGCCGTCCATGAGCTCGTGGCGCTGGCCCGGCGGGATGGGGGCGTCCGGCAGCGGCTCGCCGACGCGCGCGACGTACGTGCCGTTCGAGGACTGCAGGTCCTCGACCCACCACCGCACACCGTCGGTGTTGAGCTGGCAGTGGCGTCGCGAGACGCCCGAGTCCGTCCCGCAGTCGATCTGCGGGTGGATGTTGCGTGAGGCCGACGGGCGTCCGACGAGCACGCTGCGCGTGCGCAGGGGCACCAGCACCGGCAGGCCGACCGACGGCAACGGATCCTCCGGCGACTGCACCGCGTACCAGTCGGGATCGATCCAGACCTCCGCGACCCAGTCCTGCGCGCCGTCCGGCGCGGGGGTCGGCAGACCGGGTGCGGCGCTCGGGTCCGCGGACGTCTCGCCGGGCGCCGCAGCGTCCGCGCCGGCCGCGACCGGCGTCGGTGCGGACGGCAGCGGAGCGGTGCCCGTCGTGAAGTCGTAGCCGCAGTTCTCGCAGAACAGCGCACCGGGCGCCGCCGGCGCCTGGCAGTTCGGGCACGTCGTCGGACCTGCCGCGGCCGCCGGCACGGACGACGAGGCCGCCGGCCCCGCAGCACCCGGGTCGGCCGTCGACGCGATCGGCGCGCCGCACACGTCGCAGTAGTCGGTCGCCTGCGACGCGTGCCCGTCGGGGCAGACCACCGGGCTCACCTGCGCACCCGGGTGGTCTTGGTCGACGCGGTGTCGAGCGCCATCTCGTCGAGCTTGTCGGCGTTGCGACGCAGCCGCACGGTCCCCTGGTCGGCGTCGTCGATCTCCACGACCCGACGCAGACGGCTCGTCGCCTCGTCGTTGCCCGTCTCCTGCGCGAGCTGGACCGCGCGCCCGAGCTTGACCGTCGCGGTCGCCTCGTCGCCCGCGGCCTTGGCCGCGAGACCCTCCTGGATCGCGCTCGCGAGCTCGGCCTGACCCGTGTAGTGCGCGACCTCCGGGCTGATCCGGGCGGTGAGCGCGTCGTCGTCGGACCAGCGGGCCTTGACGAGGCCGGACGCGAGCACGGTCCCGCCGACCGCGGCCTGCACCCGCGCCGCGAGCTGCTCGGACCCGACGGGCTTCGACGCGACGCGCACGGCCACGTGGTAGTCGCGGGACTCGTCGCCCCACGAACCCGTGGGGTAGGCGCCCGTGAGCGCGTTGACCTCGGTACGGCGCGCCGTGAGGTCCTCGACCGTCGGCGACACCTGGCGCACGAACAACACCTGGGCCCCCTGCGGTGCCCACACCCGCAGCTCGAGGTCCGCGATGCCGCGCGCCATCGAGCGCTGCACGAGGTCGCGGAAGTCGTCCGCGATGTCGTCGGGGCTCGCGATCAGCCCGACGGTGCCGAGCAACGCCGTCGAGATCTCGCGCAGCTCGTCGACCTGCCAGCTCGCCCCCACGCCCCGCGCGTCGCACTGGAACTTCCCCGTGACCTGGCGGACGACCGCGGACAGCGTCTGCCGCGGCTCCGACTCGTTCTTGCCGTCGGTCAGCAGGATCGCGTGCCGCTGCCGCGCCTGCGGCACGGTCGCGAAGAGCTGGTCGGCGAGCGCGAGCCACGTGCTCATCGCGGTGCCGCCCGACGCCGCGAGCCGGGAGATGGCGCGCTTGGCCTCGGCGCGCGCGCCGGGTTCCATCTGGACGACGGCGACGCTCGCGTTCGGGTACGGGAAGACGCGCTGCGCGACGTGGCTGCCCGCGATGATCGCGAACCACGTCCCGTCGGGGATCTGGTCCACGGCAACCTGCGCCGCGTACCGCGCGGCGTCGAGGTTGCGCCCCGTCATGGACCCGGACGTGTCGACCATGATGATCTCGGCGACCCCGCCGGACGCGGTGTCGGCCGCGCCGGCGCCCTCGCTCGTGAGCGTCACGATCGCGTGCACGTCCGTGCCGTCCTGCGGCAGGAACTCGTTCTGGAAGACCTCGGCGGTGATGACGGCCACGCTTGGGTTCCCTCTCGGTACTCGTCAGGGTGCGTCGGGCGGTGCGTCGAGGCTAGCCGAACCGGGCGAGCGCGACGGTGACGTTGTCCCGTCCACCCTGCGCGTTCGCCCAGGCGACGAGTGCGTCGGCGGTGCGGAGGGGATCGTGCTGACAGGTGGTCGCGTGCTCGCGGACGAGCGTCGCGAGCTCCGCCGCGGGTGAGCAGTAGTTCCACAGCCCGTCGGAGCACACGAGCACCCAACCCGGGCCGTCGAGCACCGTCGCGGTCGTGCGCGCCGTGACGTCGTCGGCGTCGGGGCCGAGCCAGCGCGTGATGGCGTGCGCCTGCGGCGCCGCCTCGGCGGCCTCGCGCGGCACGCCGCGCGACAGGAGCTCACCCGCGCCCGAGTCGTCGGCCGTGAGCTGTTCCGCCGGACCGTCGTCGGGCAACCAGTACACGCGCGAGTCCCCGAGCCAGCCGGCGACCAGCAGCGGCCCGTCGAGCACGGCCGCGACGAACGTGCACGAGGGCGCGTCGTCGGGTCCGAGACCGGGCGGTGCCGTCGCGACGACCGCCTCGTTGCCCGCGTGGGACGCGCGCCCCAGCAGCGCGGACCACGCCGCCGTCCGCGCGGGGTCGCTGCCGACGACCGGCTCGGGGCCGTCGGGACCCGCCGCGGCCAGCACGTCCCGGGCCGCGACGGCCGCCGCCAGGCTCGCGACGTCCGAGTGCGGTGCCGTCGACACGCCGTCGCACACGACGAGCGCCGCGAACGACCCCGCAGCCGCGAGCGCGAGCGCGTCCTCGTTGCGCGCGTGCCGCAGGCCGCGGTCGCACACGCCGCCGACCCACCGCGCGGGCTGCTCCGACCAGTGGTCGCGCGCGGACACGGCGGGCTCGCCGCACTGCTCGCAGTACCCGTCGGCGGCGATCGTCCCTCCGCAGGTGCGGCACGCGGTCGCCGCTCCCCCGGTGCCGACGCTCGCGCCCGGGCCCGACGGTGCGAGGTCGGCACCGGACGGCGCCGCTGTCGGACCGTCCGCGGTGCGCTCGTCGACCGCGACGTCGCCGGCGGTCGGCGCCGCGACGCGCGTACCGCACCCCTCGCAGAACGCGTCGTCGTCGTGCAGCGCTCCCCCGCACGACGCGCACGAGCGCAGGCCGCCCACCGTGCGGTTCACCATGCGGTCCACCTCCGGACGGCGTTCGCGCGGTCGACGAGCACGATGCGCTGGTCGCGTGACGGGGCGAGGGCCGCCGACTCGCGGTAGGCGGCCTCGAGCGCGTCGCGCAGCGCGTCGTCCCGGGCGGGCACGCCCGCGATGCGCTGGTCGGGTGCCGCACCCGACCGCGCGACCGCGGCGAGCGCGGACTCGAACACGCTGATCCGCAGGTCGACCCGCTCCTGCGGCTCGATCGTGACGTTCTCGATCCCCGCGAGCGCACCGGAGAGCGCGGGCAGCCCGCGGTCCGCCGCGCTGAGCAGCCGCGCCCGGCGCAGCCGCGCCTGCGGGAAGGAGCTGCGCGTCGCGGTGACGAGGTCGAGCGCCGCCAGCGCGCCGTCGAGGTCGCCCGCCGCGTGCCGGATCCGCGCGAGCCCGAACGCCGCCGCCGCGGTGTGGTTGGCGTCCGAGCGCGCGCACACGACGTAGAGCTGCTCGGCGATCTCGGGCTCGCCGGACAGCTCGCACGTGACCGCGAGCGCGAGCTTGGGTGCGAGCTCGCCGGGCACCTGTCCGTACACCGCGTTGAACGACGCACGCGCCGCGACCGGGTCGCCGGCCGCGAGCTGTGCGAGCCCGTCGAGCCACACCGCCCGCCACTCCCACGGGTCGTGGTCGAGCACCTGCGCGAGCGCCGCGCGCACGACGTCCGGTCGCCCGGCCTCGATGCCGGCCCGGGCCCGGGCCAGGCGGACCTCGACGGTGTCGTCGGGCGCGTCGGCGAGCGCGTCGATCCGCTGCTCGGGGTCGGCGACGCTGACGCCGGTGAGCCACCCGGCGGCCGCGTCCGACGGGTCGACCTTGAGCACGGGGAGCTCGCGCCACGTCAGGGGCGCGTCGGCACCGTCGGTCGTCGGCGGCTCGAACAGCACCGAGGCGGCCGAGTGCGTCGCGGGGTGCCCGGGTCCCGCGTCCGTCGCGACGACCTCGCGCAGCACGCCCAGCAGCTGCGTGCGCAGCTCGTCCACGGTCGCGAAGCGGTCCGACGGATCGGGCGCGCACGCCTTGGCGAGCAGACGGTAGAAGGAGTCGTAGCGACCGAACACCGGCGTGTCGGCGACGTCGGGCAGCGACGCGACGTACGTCGTCGTGTTGCCGCGGAAGTCGAGCACCAGGCTCGCGAGCGTCCGGCCGATCGTGTAGATGTCGGACGCGACCGAGGGACCCACGTCGGCGACCTCGGGCGCCTGGTAGCCGACGGTGCCGAAGATCGCCGAGTCCAGGTCGTCGACGCGACGCACGCCACCGAGGTCGATGAGCTTGACCGCGTCGCCCTGCTGGATGATGTTGTCCGGCTTGAAGTCGCAGTACAGCAGCCCGACGTCGTGCAGATAGGCGAAGGCGGGCAGGACCTCGAGCACGAGCGCGACCGCCTGGTCGACCGGCAGCGGGTCGTTCGTGCCGCCGTTCGCGTCCCGCCGGGCGGTGAGCATCTCCTTGAGCGACGTCCCGCCGACGTACTCCATCACGGTGTAGCCCGCGCCGTCGTGCATGACGAAGTTGTAGATCTCGACGATGAGCGGGTGCTCGACCTCGGCGAGGAACTGGCGCTCGGCGATCGCGGCCGCGTACGCGTCCGGGTCACCCGCGTTGAGCAGACCCTTGAGCACGACCCAGCGGCCCGACACGTTCTGGTCGCGGGCGAGGTAGATCCAGCCGAGCCCGCCGTGCGCGAGGCAGCCGACCACCTCGTACTGCCCGCCCACGAGGTCACCCGGACCGAGCCGCGGGTCGAAGTCGAAGCCGGTGCCGCACGTGGGGCAGAACCCCTTGGTCCGCCCCGGCACGCCGTCGCGCTCCCGCCCGACCGGGGCGCCGCACGACGCGCAGTACCGCTTGCGCTCGGGCACCTGCGGCTCGGCCATGACGACCTGCAGCGGGTCCCGCACGGGCGCCGACGGCACGGTCGTCAGACCCGCACCGAGCCGCGCACGGCGCAGCCGCGTCGAGCCGGTGCCGAGACGCCGGGTCGTGCGCGAGCCCGCGGACGCGGTGCGTGCCGAGCCCAGCGCGGCGGTCGCGAGCCGGCTCGAGCTCGTACGACCGGTGCGCGTCGAGCGCTCGTCGTCACCCTCGGCGGAGGCCACCGCGGCGCCCGACGGACCCGAGCCGCCCGCGATGCCCGTACCGAGCAGCGCCGTCGCGGACGCGTGCGACGGCGCTGCCCCCGGCCCGGCCGCCGGGGCGCTCGGCGCGCCCGTGCCCGCGGGTGCCGTGGGCGCCTGCGGTGCGCCGCAGACGTTGCAGTAGCCGTCTTCGTAGGTCCCGGTGCAGCCGGGGACCGTGCAGGCCGTCACGAGAGGGCTCCCTTCGGCCCGTGCACGGGCAGGTCGCGGGTCAGGAACTCGTACTGCTCGACGAGGAAGCGCGCGAGCACCACGTCGCACGGCGTCTGCTCGACCGCCGCGGTCGCCTCGTCGTAGCCCGAGCGCACGGTCGGGGACGTGCTGCGCCCGTTGGCGTCCGCGCGGGCGCGCAGCTGCTCGAGCCGGTACCGCAGCTCCGCACGTTCCCGCAGCGGGCGGCCGTACGCCTCCGCCACGGTGTCGAACGCGCGCTGGACGGTCCGCAGCCGCTCGACGAACACCTCGACCTCGGGTCGGGTGGGCGGCACGTCGCCGAGCCGCGAGACGTCCGGCACCGCAAGGATGGGCGGGTCGGTGGTCTCGCGACGGCACCGGTCGACGAGCTGGTGGAGCGTGGGTTCGCGCGCCTCGAGAGCGTCGCGCAGCGCGCGTGCGTCGGTGCGCTGCCGCTCGAGCGTGCGCCGCTGCGACGCGTCGACGATGAGGTCCCGCTCGGCGTGCGCGACCGCGACCTCGAGCTCCGCGAGCGGTCCGCCGACGTCCGCTCCCCGAGCAGCCTGCGCGGTGACGCGCTGCTCGCGCTCGGCCAGGGCCCGCACCCGCGCGCGCGCCGCGTCGTCGCCCGCCAGGTCCTCGCACCGCACGACGGCAGCGCGCACCGCCCGCAGCCGGGCGGCCTCGTCGGCGGCACCCGGGTCGAACGCGAGGCGGTCGCGGAGCTGGTCGAGCATGGCGTCGCACAGCGTCACCGCCTCGACGAGGGACACGAGCGCCGAGCCGCTGCCCGCGTCGAGGCGTCCCCAGACGAGCTGCGACATCTGCTCCCGCGCGACGGCGTCGGCACGCCCCGAGTCCCACACCTCGACGAGCCGGTCGAGCCGCCCGCGGATCGCCTGCCACATCGTCATCGCGAGCACGACGTCACCCGTGAACGCCGCGGGCTGGTCCGTCTCGCGCGACGCCGCGTCGAGCCGGTCGAGCTCCGTGCGCCGGTCCCGGGCCCAGCGCTCGAGCGCGGACAGGTAGGCCAGCAGGTCGGCGGCCGGGATGGCCTCACCGAGCCGACCGGGCGCCTGCGGCGGGTCGACGAGACCAGCAGGCGTCACGACGAGCCCCCGGGCGCGCGCCGACCGTAGACCGACTCCGGCGGCTCGGGTGCGGTGCCGAGCGCCGCGAACCACCGGTCGTAGGACTGCGCCCACCGCCCGTCGGCCTTGACCTCGTCGAGCACCGCGTTGACGAACCGCACGAGGTCGACGCGGTCGGCCGCGACGCCGATGCCGTACGGCTCGTCGGAGATCGCGTCGCCGACCACCTTGGCGTACGGGTCCTGCGCCGCGAACCCGGCCAGGATCGTGTCGTCCCCCGTGATCGCGTCGACCTTGCCCTGCTGGAACAGCACGAGGCACTGCGTGTGCGTCTGGGCGCCGACGGCCTCGATCTGCGGGTAGTCCGCGAGCCGGTCGATCGTCGTCGTGCCCTCGGGCGCGCACACGCGCTGCCCCGCGAGGTCGGCGATCCCCCGGGCGTCGGAGTCGAGCGGCACGAGCACCTTCTGACCCGCGTGGTAGTACTCCGCGGAGAACGCGATCTCCTGCCACCGGTCGCACGTGATCGAGAACGCGCGCGCGACGAGGTCGACCTCGTGCGCCTGCAGCACGTCGAGCCGCTGACCCGACGTGATGACGCGCAGCTGGAGCCTGTCCGGTGAGCCGAAGATCGCGTCCGACACCGCGCGGAGCATGTCGATGTCGAACCCCTCGATCTCACCGCTGAGGGGGTTGCGCGAGCCGAGCAGCAGGGTGTCCGCCGACACACCGACGAAGAGCGCGCCGCGCTCCTTGATCGCCGTGACGTCGGGGTTGCCCGCCACCTGCGCGCCGTCCTCGCCGGGTGCGTAGGAGGTCGTCGCGTCGTCGCACGTCGCGGCGGCGGGCAGCGGGGCCTGCGGGGCGCCGACGAGCGCGTCGACGGCCGGCGTGCCCGCGTCGGGCCCCGCGTGCTCCTGGCCGGACGGCGCGCACGCGGCGAGCACGGACGTCGCGACGACCACGAGGCCGACGAGCGCGCGCGCCGGGCGGCGACGTCGGCCGCCCGACGTGGACGAGGACCTGCGCATCAGCGGTACTCCTTCAGTCGCGGGCCGAAGCCCCACACGGCCAGGACGCCTCCGAGCAGCCCGACGACGAGCGCGACCCAGGCGATGCGGGCCGACGACGCCGCGGCGCTCGAGAGCACCCGGTCGGTGTCGTCGCTCGAGATCGTGGTGGCCTCCTGGGCCGCGTCCGTGAACGCGTCGAACCGGGCGTTCGGGCTGTCCGCGTCCGTCGACGTCGCGAGCGCGACGGCACCGTCCCAGTCACCGTCGTCGTCGAGCGCCCGGATCGACGCGTGCTCGTCGGCCCACGAGCCGAACAGCGCGACGGTCGCGGGGTCCGCGCCCGGCGTCGCGAGCAGCGTCTCGGCCTCGGCGACCGCGGACCGGTACGACTCCTCGAACGCCTGCCCCGAGCCGCGCTTGATGAGGGTGAAGGACTCCATGGCCTTCGCGTCGTTCGCGAGCGAGAACGCGCGGGCCACCGCGAGCGTCTGCGCGTAGGAGCCGTCGCGCACGTCGCCCGCGGTCCGGCTCCCCGCGTCGAGCACCGAACCGAGGACGAACCCTCCGGCGAGCACGGCGAGCGTCGCGAGCACGAGCCCGCCGTTGAACCGTCGGTGCGTGCGCGACGCGAGCCAGACCTGCACCGCGACCAGCGCGACGAGCGCGACGCCCACCACGAGCAGCGCGAGCATCGCGCGACCGGCCACCGTGAAGGCGTCCTCGACGCGCGCGCCGCCCGCGGTGACGACCTCGTCGATGCCCGGCAGCGCGGCGTCGCGCAGCTCCTGCGACGCCGTCTCGAGGTAGGCGGCCCCGACCGGGAAGCCCTGGCGGTTGTTCGCGCGTGCCTGCTCGACCAGGCCGCTGTAGGTCGCGACCGACGTGCTGACGGGTCCGAGCAGCCGCGCGTCGGCGCCGTCGGCCCCCGCGACGGCCGTCAGCCCGCCCGTGGCGGACGCGAGCGCCTCGTCGTAGCGCGTCCGCTGCTCGACGGGTTCACGTCCGCCGACCAGGAACGCGTTCGTGGCCGTCGCGTCCGCCGCGACCAGGGCGTTGCGGACCTGCAGCGCCCGCACCTGCTGCGCGGTGTCCGACGCCGCGGAGCGCAGCGACTGCGCCTGCGACTGCCCGGCGACGAGCCCCGCGACGGCCACGGCCGCGCACGCGAGCACGGCGACGATCATCGCCAGGCGCAGCCGGGCGGGCGTGCGACCGAGCCGCCCCTGCCCGCTCGACGGTCGGGACCCCGTGCCGGACGCGGCTGCCGACCTCGTCGACGGCACGGGTACGGGTGCGGGCGCTGAGCCGGTCGTGACGGTCACGCGGTCTCCTCGTCGTGCGTCGGTGCGCCGTCCGGGCGCACGCTGGGGGGCTGCTCGTCCGGTCCGTGGTCGGTGCCGTCACGTGCGGGCGCCGGGCCGTCGTCGGGCTCCGGGGCGTCGTCCTCGGGTCGCTCGACGAGGTCGTCCGGCAGGAGCGTGCGCAGCTCGTCGAGCGTCGGGGCCGCGACGTCGCGCAGCCGCCACGCGTGCCGGAGCACTGCCTTGTCGAGGACGTTGCGCGCCCAGCGCCCGTTGCCGAACCCCTCGCCGCGCAGCTGGTGGGCCGCGAGAGCACGGAACCGCTCGACGGCCTCCGGCGACGGCGCGAAGTCCGCCTTCTCGGCGGCGTGCACGAAGATCCGCGTGAGCTCGTCGTCCGAGTAGTCCTCGAACGCCACGGTCGTCGAGAACCGGCTCTCGAGCCCCGGGTTGGTCTCGAGGAAGCGGCTCATCGGACCGGGATAGCCCGCGACGATCACGACGAGGTCGTCGCGATGGTCCTCCATGTCCTTGACGAGGGTGTTCACGGCCTCCTCGCCGTACTGGTCCCCGTTGAGCGCATACGCCTCGTCGACGAACAGCACGCCGCCGACTGCGCTCTCGACGACCTGCGAGGTCTTGCCCGCCGTCTGCCCGAGATACCCCCCGACGAGCTCGGAGCGGTCGACCTCGACGAGGTGGCCGCGCGTGAGCAGACCGAGCGCGCGGTAGATGCCCGCGACGAGCCGCGCGACGGTCGTCTTGCCGGTCCCGGGGTTCCCGACGAACACGAGGTGCCGCGTGATGGTCGGCGACGCGAGGCCCGCATCGGTGCGCAGCTTCTCGACGCGCAGCAGCTGGGCCTGCTCGCGGACCTCGCGCTTGACGCGCCGCAGCCCGACGAGCGCGTCGAGCTCCGCGAGGAGCTCCTCGAGCGTGCGCGGCTCGGGCTCAGGCGCGGCCGCGACGGCGGTGGTCGCCCCCGCCGGCCGCCCGGCAGTCGCGCTCGTGCCGCCCGCCGCGGACGCCGGCGGAGGCGACGCGACCGGACCCGACGACGTCCCCGCACCGGACGACGCCGCCGTCCCCGACGACGCCTCCGGCGCCGCCGCGAGCTGCGCCGCCGCGGTCGTGGACGCGCGCGCGATCACGTCGAGCCCCGCGTCGCCGAGGTCGCACGCCGCAGACGTCAGCGTCGCCAGGGCGCGCGCGTAGTGCGCCGCGACGTCCGGGCGCTCCGCCACGAGCCGCTCGAGCAGCGTGGTCGGTGCGCTGCGCCACCGCCGACCGCTCGACGCCGCGGCGAAGAACGGGCCGAGCTCGTCGGGCGCCGGACGGCCGACCGCGACCGCCCACGCCTCGGGGGCGCCGGGCACGGCCTCGGCGACGGCGGCGGCCAGGCGCGCGCCCTCGTCGTGCACGTCCGCGGCGTCCAGCCCCGCGGACCGCCCGACGGCGACCAGCGCGTCCAGCGCGTCCCGCAGCGCCTCGGCGCTCACGACGCGACCGCCGGTCCGGGGCTGGGCGAGCCGCCCGCCGCGGCACCGCCACCGGCGGGACCCGACGGCGGGAGCTCGAGCGTCGAGCCGCCGAACTTCTCCGCGAGGAACTGCCCGTGCGCGACGAGCGCGTCGGCGTCCTGCCGGGACACGGCGTCCGAGATCCGGCCGAGCGTGCTGCCGAGCAGGTCGAGCTGGTCGCACAGCAGCATGAGCGACGTCTTGCCGCTCGCGACGACGCGCCGGTCGGCGAAGTCCCGCGGCAGCCGCAGGTAGGACCCCACCGCCTCGGGCAGGTAGCTCGTCGCGGTCGCGACGACCGTGTGCGCCTGACGGCTGCCGATGCCGAGCCGGTCGAGCCGCGGCGCCATGTCCTCGACGACGCGCGCGATGCGGTGCACGCGCGCGGTCACGGCCGCGGGCACCCGGCCCTCGACGTCCCGCTCCACCGCGTGCACGGCGTCGACGATCTGCGTCGCGGTCGGGACCGCGACGGCCTCAGCCGCCGCGTGCTCGTCGGCTCCGTCCCGGCCGCGTGAGCGGCCGAACAGGTCGCCCCACCACCCCATCGGCGCCTCAGCCCAGGTCGAGCGCGCCGCCGGCCGCACCCGAGCGGTCGGACTGCTGGACCCGGTCGAGATAGGCACGGGCCTTGGTCGTCTCGGTCTCGAGCACACCGATCGTCTGCGCCATCGAGTCCAGTGCCTTGACCTTGAAGCCGTCGATCGCGTCCATGGTCGCGTAGATGTCGCTGAACGACTGCTGCAGCTGCGGGAGCCCGAGGGTCGAGCTCGCGGCCTGCTCCTGGATCGCGACGGACTGCTCGCGCAGCAGCTTCGAGGTCGACGCGATCATCCCGGTGGTCGTCGAGTTGAGCGCACCGATCTGGTCGAGCACCAGCTTCTGGTTGTTGAGCGCCTGCGCGACGAGCACGGCGGTGCGCAGCGCGGCGACCGTGGTCGTCGTCGCCCGGTCGACACCCTTGATGAGCTCGCCGTTGTTCTTGAGGATGATGTCGGTCGCGAGGTAGCCCTGGATCGACACCGCGAGCTGGGTGAGCAGGTCCTGGTGCTTCTGCCGCACGTAGAACAGCACGTCCTCGCGCAGCGACTTCGCCCGCTCGGGGTCGGTGCGCTCGGCCTCGGCGACGAGCGTCGAGAGCTGCGTGTCGAGCTTCTCGGCGACGTAGACGTACTGGTTGAGGCGCGTCATGGTCGCCCACAGGTGCTGCTTCTCGAGGTTGAGCGCGGCGTTGTCCTTGCGGAGCTCGTCCTGCCCGTTGTAGAGCGCGTTGACGATCGCGTCGATCTGCTTCTGCGCGCTCTCGTACCGCCGGAAGTAGTCCGTGATCGAGTCCCCGAACGGCAGGAAGCCCAGCAGCTTCTTGCCGAGGCTCGCCTCCGACGGGTCGAGCTCCTCGACCGTGCGGCGCAGGTCGAGCAGCGAGCGGCTCACCTGGGACGTCCCCGACACCCCGCCGTCACGCAGCTCCTTGACCGGCATCTGCAGCAGGCGGTTCGACGTCTCGGCGGCGGCCCGGATGTCGGCGTCGCCCATGGTCCGCACGTCCTCGGCCTTGGCCGCGAACTCGGGCGAGCCGGCCTGCGCCTGCGCGAGCCCCGCGAGGTAGGCCTCGACCTTGGCGTCGAGGCCGGGCAGCGCGGCCTCGTCGACGCGCGGCGCCATCGCGGGCGCCTGCGTCTGCGCGACGGGGGCGATCGGCGCGGGGGCCTCGAGCACCAGCGGCGGCGTCAGGGGTGCGGGTGCACCGGCGGCTTCCGTCATGAGGGGGACCTCCGCGTTCGGGGGTTCGGCTACGACGGCGGTCGCCGTCGATCGTCGGTCAGCACGCTATGCCATGGACCGCCCGGACGGGCGCACCGTCCACACTCAGGCGCGCGGGGTCTCCGGATCGGGCTCCGCGGGCGGCGGGGCCGACGCGCTCGCGCCCGCCGACCCGGCGTCGCCCGCGGCCGCCAGCGCGAGCCCCTCGGCCGGAAGTGCGTCCGCGGCGAGGTCGCCCGCGACCGTCGCATCGCGCTGCGTCGCGAGCGAGCCGACGAGCGAGTCGAGCTCGGCGTCGACCTGCTTGCGCGGGGCCCACAGCCCGTAGTGGTGCCCCGCGAACCACCAGCACGCCAGCACGAGGACGGCTCCGGCGACCGCGTCCAGCACCCAGTGGTTGCCGGTGAGCACGACGACCGTCGTCGTGGTCGCGGCGTACAGCCACACGGCCACCTTGGCCCACCGCCGCCGCACGAGCACCGCGAGCACGAGGCTGACCCACACGGCCCACCCGACGTGCATCGACGGCATGGCCGCGACCTGGTTCGTCACCGAGCCCGCGCCGCTCGCGGCCTGCTCGGCGGCCGACGGCCACCAGCCGAACCGCGAGCTCTCCGAGACCGTGTCGACGTACTCGCTGAGCAGGCGCGGCGGCGCCGTGGGGAAGAAGAAGTAGCCGAACAGCGCGAGCACGGTCGCGCCCATGAGCGCGGTGCGGGCGGGCCGGTAGAGCAGCGGCCGCCGGAAGAACAGCACGACGAGGACGGTCGGCGTCACGACGAAGTGCATCGTCTGGTACCAGTACGACGTCACGACCTCGAGCCAGGTGTGCCCGGCGATCGCCGAGTTCAGCGGGTGCTCGATCGCGATGTGCAGCCAGTCCTCGACGTCGCGGATGCCGCGCGCGTGCGCCTTGGCGACGTCCCACGAGCCGCTCGCGGCCAGGCGCGTGGCGGAGTACGCCACGTACAGGCCCACGACCAGCACGACCTCGCGGACGATCTCACGACGCGAGCGGCGCCCTCGGGCGTCGCTCGCACGGTTCGGCTCTCCCGCCGCCACCACGTCGTCCTTCCTCATCCCGCCCCCTCTCCGGCACGGACCCCCTGGCAGAGTCACCCTAGCGTCGTCCGGAAGCCGGGCGGAGGGGTTTGTGCGTCCGCGTCACGCGATGTGATGCGCGCCACGCGCCGGGAGCGCCCGGACGCGGACGAGCAGGACGATCAGGACGACCGGTCGCGCGCGGGGCGCAGCGGCGCGACACCCGCCTCGTCGTCGAGCACGTCGGCGAGACGGTCCAGGAACGCCACGACGTGCGGACGCGCCGACGACGGGACCTCGGCGGCGGCCGCAGCCATGCGTGCGTGCATGCGCGCCAGGCGTTCGCGCACCTCGTCGTGCGCGTGCGGGGTCGCCCGCAGCACGACGCCCCGGCGGTCGAGCGGGTGCGGGGTCCGCACGACGTGCCCCGAGGCCTGGAGCCGGTCGAGGAGCTTCGTCGTCGAGGCGGTCGAGATCCCGAGCTCGCGCGCCAGGCGCGCCGGCCCGAGCGGCTCGTCCCGCAGCTCGTGCGCGATGAGCAGCTGCAGCGCGTGCACGTCCGTCTCGTTCATCGCCATGCGGGCGGCGGTGCGCCGACGCATCGACCAGTCGGAGCGACGCATGCGGCGCACCGCCTCGAGCAGAGCGACGACGTCGTCGTCGTGGCCGTACCAGTAGCGCTGTGACGTTGCGGTCCTCGCCATGACGTGCATACTAGTGGCTCAAGTAACTAGCCAGGCTAGCGATCGGAGCTGACGTGAGCCAGCACGACCAGGACCTCGTGGTCCTCCTCGACGACGACGGCACACCGGTCGGCCACGCGCCGCGCGCCACCGTCCACCACGCGAGCACACCGCTGCACCTCGCGTTCTCGTGCTACGTCTTCGACCGGGCCGGCCGCGTGCTGCTCACCCGGCGCGCGCTCGGCAAGCGGTCGTGGCCAGGCGTGTGGACCAACTCGTTCTGCGGGCACCCCCGCCCCGACGAGACCGTCCGCGAGGCCGTCGAGCGGCGTGCCCGCGACGAGCTCGGGCTCGACCTGGCCGAGCTCACGTGCGTCCTGCCGGACTTCAGGTACCGGGCGGTCGACCCCGACGGCGTGGTCGAGAACGAGGTCTGCCCCGTGTGGTTCGCCCGCGCCGCCGCACCCCTCGACCCCGACCCGGCCGAGGTCGCCGGCCACGCCTGGGTCGACGTCAGCGACCTCGGTCGCACCGTGCGCTCCGCTCCGTGGGCGCTCAGCCCGTGGACCGTCGAGCAGGTGAGCGAGCTGGTCGACCTGCTCGCGCCCGCCGCGGCGGAGCGGGTGGCGTCATGACCGCGCTCGCGACGCGCACCCGGGACGACGCCTCCGCACCGCTCGCGCCACCGCGGACGCACGTCGTCGACCCCGCCCGCCCGCCGGGCCCGCTCGCCCGCTTCCGCGAGCGGGCGCACGGGCCCGGGCACCCCGACGACGAGGCGCAGGCGCTCTGGGCCGCCGCGGGCGAGGCGACCACCGGGGGCCGCGGCACGCGACCGCACCTCGTGCGCGTCGCCCACGCCTCGTTCGGCGGCACCGACGAGACCGCGTGCGCGCACCTCGCGGACGCGGTCGAGCTCCTGCACGCCGCGTTCGTCGTCCACGACGACGTCATCGACCAGGACGAGCTGCGCCGCGGCCGACCCAACCCCGTCGGCACGTTCACGCGGCGCGCGGCCGCCGCCGGCGCCACCCCGGGCGCCGCAGCCGGGTACGGGCGCGCCGCCGGGCTGCTCGCGGGCGACCTGGCGCTCGTCGCGGCGGTCCGGGCCTTCGCGACGGTCCCTGCAGCGCCGCACGTCGTCGCACGTCTCGGCGAGCTCCTGGACGACGCCGTCGCACAGTCCGCGGTCGGCGAGCTGCGCGACGTCCGGCTCGCGCTGCGCGTGGACCGGCCCACGCTCGCCGACGCGCTCGCCGTCGCCGAGCTCAAGACGGCGCGGTACTCGTTCTGCCTCCCGCTGTGCGCGGGCGCGCTGCTGGCCGGTGCGAGCGAGCGCGAGCTCGCTGCACTCGACCGGGTCGGACGCCTCGTCGGTGTGGCGTTCCAGCTCAGGGACGACCTGCTCGGCGTGTTCGGCGACGAGGCGGCCACGGGCAAGAGCACGCTGTCCGACCTGCGCGAGGGCAAGGAGACCGCGCTCGTCGCGCTCGCCCGCGCGACCGACGCCTGGCCCCGACTCGCGCCGCTCCTCGGCGACCCGGACCTCACGCCCGAGGGTGCGCGCACGGCCCGCGACCTGCTCACGCGCTGCGGTGCCCGGGCGGCCGTCGCCGCGCTCGCGGCCGAGCGTCTCGCGGCCGCCCACGAGGCGGCACGCGGGGCGGGCCTGCCGACCGCGCTGCTGTCGGCCCTCACGCTGGACGCGGTGTGAACCGGCTCCCCGCGGGCGGCGCCGCGCGCTACGGCCACGCGGCCGAAGTCGCGACCGCGACCGTCGTCGGCGAGTACTCGACGTCCTTCGCGCGCGCGTGCCGGCTGCTGCACGCCCCGGTGCGCGGGCACGTGCGGACGATCTACGGCCTCGTGCGCGTCGCCGACGAGGTCGTGGACGCGCCCGACCTCGGCCTCGACGCCGCGGCCCGCCTCGACCACCTCGACCGGCTCGAGGCCGACGTGCTCGACGCCATGGCGTCAGGGTTCTCGACCAACCTCGTCGTGCACGCGTTCGCGCGCACCGCCCGCGAGCACGCGGTCGGGCCGGACCTCGTGCGGCCGTTCTTCGCGTCGATGCGGACGGACCTGAGCCGGGCGGCGCACGACGACGACTCGTTCGCGGCGTACGTGCACGGTTCGGCCGAGGTCGTCGGCCTCATGTGCCTGCGCGTGTTCGTCGCCGCGCCGGACGCGTCCCCCGAGCTGCGCGCCACGGGCTTCGACCGGCTCGCCCTCGGCGCGCAGCGGCTCGGCGCCGCCTTCCAGAAGGTGAACTTCCTGCGCGACCTCGCGGCCGACCGCGACCTGCTCGACCGGGCGTACGTCCCGGGCGTGGACCCGGCCGCGCCGACCGACGCGCAGCGCGACGCGGTCCTGGACGACATCGAGGCGGACCTCGCGGCGGCGCGGGACGCGATCGCGCAGCTCCCCCGCTCGAGCCGCCGCGGCGTGCGGGCCGCGCACGACCTGTTCGCGGCGCTCGCGGCCCGGCTCCGGTCGACCCCGGCACGGCAGATCGCCCACGAGCGCGTGCGCGTCGGCGCACCGACCAAGGCGCTGCTCGTCGCGCGCACGCTGCTGCCCGCGGGACGGCACGCATGACGCCGCGCGCGGTCGTCGTGGGCGGGGGCGTCGCCGGGCTGGCGAGCGCCGCGCTGCTCGCCCGCGAGGGGTACGACGTCGAGCTCGTCGAGCAGCGGGACACCGTCGGCGGACGGGCCGCGACGTGGCGGCACGCCGGGTTCACGTTCGACCTCGGCCCGTCGTGGTACCTCATGCCCGAGGTGTTCGACCACTTCTTCCGGCTGTGCGGCACGACCGCCGACGCCGAGCTCGACCTCGTCACGCTCGACCCCGCCTACCGGGTCCTGTTCGAGGCCGACCCGGACCGTCCGGGGGGCCCGACGAGCGTCGACGTGCGGACCGGCCGCGCGCACGACGCGTTCGACGAGCTCGAGCCCGGGTCGGTGTCCCGGCTCACGGCCCACCTGCGCTCGGCCCGCGCGACGTACGACCTCGCGCTCCGGCACTTCCTGTACTCGACGTTCGCCTCCGGTGCGACCCGCAGCCTCCTGACGCCCCGGCTCCTGCGGCACGTCCCGCGGCTCGTCGGGCTGCTCACGACGTCGCTCGAGCGGTTCGTCGCACGCCGGTTCGACGACCCTCGCGCCCGTCAGGTCCTCGGCTACCCCGCCGTCTTCCTCGGGACGTCGCCCGAGCGCGCCCCCGCGCTCTACCACCTCATGAGCCACACGGACCTGGTCGACGGCGTGCGCTACCCACGCGGCGGGTTCGGCACGGTCGTCGACGCGCTCGTGCGCGTCGCGACCCGAGCCGGCGTCCGGGTCCGGACGGGGGCACGCGTGACCGCCGTGCTCACGTCCGACACGGCCGAGGACGCTCGGGCTCGTCGCCGCCCCCGCGTCGTCGGGGTGCAGCTCGCCGACGGCGAGGTGCTGCCCGCCGACGTCGTCGTCGGCGCCGGTGACCTGCACGACCTCGAGACGCGGCTCCTGCCCCCGCACCTGCAGACGTACCCCGAACGCTGGTGGGCGCGCCGCGACCCCGGGCCGGGCGCCGTGCTCGTGCACCTCGGCGTGCGCGGACGCGTGCCCGAGCTCACGCACCACACGCTCGTGTTCATGCGCGACTGGCGCGCGAACTTCGACGCCGTGCTCGGCCCCGACCCACGCGTGCCGGACCCGGCCTCGTTCTACGTCTGCGCACCGTCGCGCACCGACCCGGGCGTCGCGCCCGGCGGGCACGAGAACCTGTTCCTGCTGGTGCCCGTGCCCGCGGACCCCGCCATCGGGCACGGCGGGCTCGACGGCGCGGGCGACGAGACCGTCGAACGGGTCGCGGACGCCGCGATCGCCACGCTCGCGGACTGGGCCGGGATCAGCGACCTCGCCGACCGGGTCGCCGTTCGCCGGACGGTCGGACCCGCGGACTTCGCCACCGACCTGTCGGCGTGGCGCGGCGGTGCGCTCGGTCCCGCGCACACGCTGCGCCAGAGCGCGTTCCTGCGCGGCAGCAACGCGTCCCGCCGCGTCGCGGGGCTGCTGTACGCGGGCGGGTCGACCACACCGGGGATCGGGCTGCCGATGTGCCTCATCAGCGCCGAGCTCGTCGTCAAGCGCCTGCGCGGCGACACGTCGTCCGCTCCCCTGCCCGAGGCCCTCGCGTCCGCCGACCCCGCCCGGGTGCGACCGTGAGCGGCGCGTACCTCGCGGTGCTCGTCGGGTCGTGGCTCGGCGTCGCCCTGGTCGACCGGCGGTGGCGGCTGGCGCTCGCCCGGCGGGGGCGGTCCCGACGACGCGCGGTCGCGGTCGTCGCGCTCGGCAGCGCGCTGCTGCTCGCGTGGGACGTCGTGGCGATCGCCCAGGGCTTCTACGCGCGCGGCGACAGCCCTGCCCTGGTCGGCGTGTGGCTCGCGCCGCACCTCCCCCTCGAGGAGGTCGTGTTCGTCGCGTTCCTGTGCCACCTGACGCTCGTCGTGGCCGCCGGGGTCGGGCTCGTGCTCGACCGCGCGCCCGGACCGCGGGAGCCGTCATGACGTACGCGGGACTCGCGGCACTCGTGCTCGTGCTCTGCCTCGCGGTGGCCGTCGGCGCCGTGGTCGCCGAGTCCCGGGCGCACCGCCGACCGGCGCACCTCGTCGCGGTCGTCGTGGCGACGGCGGCCGTCCTGACGGTCCTCACGGTGGTCTTCGACAGCGCGATGGCCGCCGCCGACCTCTTCCGGTACGACGAACGTGCGCTCCTCGGTCCGCGGCTCGGTCTGGCTCCCGTCGAGGACCTCGCCTGGCCGCTCGCGACCGCGCTGCTGCTCCCGTCCGTGCTCACGCTGCTCGACGCGCGCTCGGCAGGTCGCGCGAGCGGTCGCCCGCGCACGGCCGGGACCGCGGCCGCCCGTCCGGCGTGGCGCGCCGGGGTACGTCAGGTCGTCGGCTCGTCGCGCCCGCTGAGCTGGATCAACACCGCGTACCCGTTCGCGGTCGCGTACCTGCTCGCGGGCGGTCGCGTCGACGCGCTCCTCGTCGTCGGCACCGTGTACTTCCTCGTCCCGTACAACCTGCTGATGTACGGCCTCAACGACGTGTGGGACCACGCGTCCGACCTCGCGAACCCGCGCAAGGGTGGCATCGAGGGCGTCGTGCTCGACACCCGGTGGCACCGCACGACCGTCGTCGCCGCGGTCGCGTCCAACGTCCCGTTCCTCGTCGCCGTCGTCGCGCTCACGCTCGCGTCGGACCGGACCTCGGGACCGGCGGCGCTCGTGGCGCTCACCGTGAGCGTCGCCGCGGTCGTCGCGTACTCGGCTCCCCGCCTGCGGTTCAAGGAACGACCGGGGCTCGACTCCGTGACGTCCGCGACGCACTTCGTCGGGCCGGCCGTCGTCGGCGTGTGCCTCGCGGGCGGGGCGTGGACGTGGCCCGTGGTGGCCACGGTGCTCGCGTTCGTCGCGTGGGGGTGCGCGTCCCACGCGTTCGGTGCGGTGCAGGACGTGCGCGCCGACCGGTCCGCCGGGATCGCATCGGTCGCCACGGTGCTCGGTGCCCGCACGACCGTGCGGCTGTCCGCCGCCGCCTACGCGGTCGCCGCGGCGCTGCTCGTGACGACAGGCCGGCCCGCGTCGCTCGCCGCCGCGGTCCCGCTCGCGTACCTCGCGTCGGTCTGGCCGTTCCGGGACGTCTCCGACGACGAGTGCGAGGCCGCGCACCGCGGCTGGCGGCGCTTCCTGTGGCTCAACCTCGTCGCGGGCTTCGCGATCACGCAGGGTCTGATCGTCGTGGCGCTCGGGGGCTGACGTGCGGCTCTGGTCGGTCCACCCCGAGCACCTCGACCGGGCGGCGCTCGTCGCGTGCTGGCGCGAGGCCCTGCTCGCCCAGGCCGTGCTCGAGCGCACGAGCGGCGGCTACGCGCACCATCCCCAGCTCGAGCGGTTCCGCGCCGCAGCCGATCCGCTCGGCGCGCTGGGCGGGTACCTGCGGGCCCTCGCGGACGAGGCCGACCGCCGCGGCTACCGGTTCGACCGTCGTCGGATCCGCGCTCCGCACCCGACGGCGGACGACAGCCCGACCGACCGCACCCTGACCGTGCCCACCGGCCAGCTCGCCCTCGAACGCGCACACCTGCAGGCCAAGCTCGACACCCGCGACGCCGCCGCGGCCGCCCGCCTGCGCGCCGCGCACCTGCGCGCCCACCCGTCCTTCACGGTCGTGGCCGGACCTGTGGCGTCCTGGGAGCGCGCGCGGCCGGCTCCGGTCGCCGGGCCGGACGCCTGACCGCACACTGGCCCGATGCGGACCATGGGCGTCGAGGAGGAGTACCTGCTGGTCACGCCCGAGGGTGAGCCCGCCGCGCAGTCGCCCGCGGTGCTCGGGCTCGCCGCGCGGACGCTGTCGGCGACCGACGCCCCGGGTGGCGACGTCGAGAAGGAGTTCAAGAGCGAGCAGGTCGAGACCTCGACGCACCCGTGCACGACGCTCGAGGAGCTCGTCGCCGCCGTGCGCGCGGGCCGCTCGCGCGTCGACGCGGTCGCCCGGTCCGCGGGCGTGCGGATCGCGGCGCTCGGCACCGCGCCGCAGGTCGTCGACCCCACCGTGATCCCCGACCGCCGCGCGCAGGCGATCCGCGCTCGGTTCGGCCTCACGGCGCGCGAGCAGCTCACGTGCGGGTGCCACGTGCACGTCGGCGTCGCCGACGAGGACGAGGGCGTGGTCGTCCTCGACCACCTCCGCTCGTGGACGTCGGTGCTGCTCGCGCTGTCCGCCAACAGCCCCGCGTGGCAGGGCGTCGCGAGCGACTACGCGAGCTACCGCTCGCGGGTCTGGGGCCGCTGGCCCACCGCGGGCCCGACGGCCCCGTTCGGCGACGCGGCCGGCTACCGCGAGGTCGTCGCCGCGCTGCTCGCGACCGGGACGATCCTCGACGACGGCATGCTCTACTTCGACGCCCGCCTCTCGCAGCGCTACCCGACCGTCGAGGTGCGCGTCGCGGACGTGTGCCTCGACGCGGCCGACGCCGGGCTGCAGGCCGCGCTCGTGCGCGCCCTCGCGGACACGGCCGTGCGGCACCCGCCCGCCGAGGACCCGCCCCGCGTCGAGGTGCTGCGCACCGCGGCGTGGCGCGCCGCGCGCTCGGGCCTCTCGGGCGAGCTCGTCAGCCCGCTCACGTGGCGGCCCGCGCCCGCGCTCGAGGTCGTCGACCAGCTCGTCGCGCACGTGCAGGACGCGCTCGAGGACAACGGCGACCTGGCCGCCGTCGGGCGTCAGCTCGCCGAGGTCCGCCGACGTGGCAACGGTGCGATCGAGCAGATGAGCTGGCGCGCGCGGGGCGACGACGACGCCGCGGTCGTCCGCCGGGCGGTCGAGCGCACGCAGGGCGCGCCGGCGCTCGTCGTCTGACTAGCCGACTAGGTCCGGCAGGGGCACCGTCGGGTCCGCCAGACGGGCGAGGTCGACGCGCACCCGCGAGCGGATCAGCGCCTGGACGTCGTCCACGACGTCCCACACGTTGACGTTCATGCCCGCGACCACCCGCGCGTCGTGCACCCAGAACGCGACGAGCTCGCGCGCCGCCTCGTCGCCGCGCACGACGACCTCGTCGTACCCCTGCCCGGTCCAGCCGGTGTACTCCATCCCGAGGTCGTACTGGTCGGTGAAGAAGTACGGCAGGCGGTCGTACGGCTCGTCCGCTCCGACGACCGCGGCCGCGACGGTCTCGCCGTGGTGCAGCGCGGCGTCCCAGTGCTCGACGCGCACCCGCTCGCCGAGGAACGGGTGCGCGACGGCCGCGAGGTCCCCGACGGCGAAGACGCGCGGGTCCGACGTGCGCAGGTGCGCGTCGACCGGGATCCCGCCGTCGTCGGCGACGACGAGCCCCGCGTCGCGCGCGAGCGCGGAACGGGGTGCGGCGCCGATGCCGACCACGACGAGCGAGGCGGGCAGCAGCGTGCCGTCGGTGAGCTCGACCGCGCCCACGTCGGTGCCGTCGCCCGCGGCGACGAGCGCGCGGACCTCGGCATGCGTGCGCAGGTCGACGCCGTGCGCGCGGTGCAGGTCGGCGAACAGCGCCGCCATGCGCGCGCCCAGCACGCCGAGCAGCGGCGCGTCGCCGCGCACGAGGACGCTCACGTCGCACCCGGCGCCGCGCGCCGCGGCCGCGACCTCGAGGCCGATCCACCCGCCGCCCACGACCACGACGCGCCCGCCCCTGGCGGCGACCTGGGCGACGCGTGCGCGCAGCCGGTCGGAGTCGTCGAGCGTGCGCAGCGTGACGACGCCGTCGAGCCCGTGCCCCGGCACCGTCAGCCGACGCGGCTCGGAGCCGGTGGCGAGCACCAGGTGGTCGTAGCCCGTGCGTCCGCCGCCCGCGTCGAGCACGTCGCGCGCCGTCCGGTCGATCGCGGTGACCGTGGTGGCGGTGCGCAGCTCGACCGCGTGCTCGTCGTACCAGCCGGGCTCGTGCACGAAGGCGCTGTCCCGCTCGTCGGAGCCCGTGAGGTAGCCCTTCGAGAGCGGGGGTCGCTCGTACGGCCGCTCGGTCTCGGCCGCGAGCAGGACGATCGAGCCGTCGAACCCGCGCGCGCGCAGCGCCTCGGTGGTCTTCGCACCCGCGAGGCCACCGCCCACGACGACCACCCGTGCGTCCGCTCCTGTGCCCGTCATGTCCGCCTCCGCACGCTCGTCGTCCCCGGTCCTCCCCCACCCGACCAGGCTCGCGCGCGCCGCGCAAGGGCGCGTCCACGCCCGGCGCCGACGACGCGCGTGCCCGCGTGGGTGGGGGCTGGCAGATTGGGGGCATGCTGATCTGGCCCGGACGTCCTTCTCCCCTCGGCGCGACGTACGACGGGACCGGCACCAACTTCGCCCTGTTCTCCGAGGTCGCCGAGCGCGTCGAGCTGTGCCTCCTCGATCCCGACGGCACCGAGCGGCGCGTCGAGCTCACCGAGGTCGACGCGTTCGTGTGGCACGGCTACCTGCCCGCGGTCCAGCCGGGACAGCAGTACGGGTACCGCGTGCACGGGCCCTACGATCCCGCGAACGGGCACCGGTGCGACCCGTCCAAGCTCCTGCTCGACCCGTACGCCAAGGCGATCCACGGTCAGGTCGACGAGGACCCGTCGCTGTACTCCTACCGGTTCGACGACCCCGAGCAGCGCAACGAGGACGACTCGGCGCCGCACACCATGACGTCGGTCGTGATCAACCCGTACTTCGACTGGGGGCACGACCGTCCGCCGAACCGCGAGTACCACGAGACGGTGATCTACGAGGCGCACGTGCGCGGCCTCACGCAGCAGCACCCCGCGGTGCCCGACGAGCTGCGCGGCACGTACGCGGGCCTGGCCCACCCCGCGGTGATCGACCACCTCACGCGGCTGGGCGTCACCGCGATCGAGCTCATGCCGGTCCACCAGTTCGTCAACGACCCGTCGCTGCAGGCCAAGGGCCTGTCGAACTACTGGGGCTACAACACGATCGGCTTCTTCGCGCCCCACAACGCGTACGCGGCGTTCCGGCAGCCGGGCCAGCAGGTCCAGGAGTTCAAGGCGATGGTCAAGGAGCTGCACGCGGCCGACATCGAGGTCATCCTCGACGTCGTCTACAACCACACCGCCGAGGGCAACCACCTCGGTCCGACGCTGAGCTTCCGCGGCATCGACAACGCGAACTACTACCGCCTGGTCGACGACGAGAAAGAGCACTACTTCGACACGACGGGCACGGGCAACTCGCTGCTCATGCGCTCGCCGCACGTCCTGCAGCTCATCATGGACTCGCTGCGCTACTGGGTCACCGAGATGCACGTCGACGGCTTCCGGTTCGACCTCGCCGCGACGCTCGCGCGGCAGTTCCACGAGGTCGACCGGCTCTCGGCGTTCTTCGACCTGGTGCAGCAGGACCCGGTCATCTCGCAGGTCAAGCTCATCGCCGAGCCGTGGGACATCGGTGACGGCGGGTACCAGGTCGGCGGGTTCCCGCCGCTGTGGTCCGAGTGGAACGGCAAGTACCGCGACACGGTGCGCGACTTCTGGCGGGGCGAGCCGTCGACCCTCGGCGAGTTCGCGAGCCGGCTGTCGGGCTCGTCGGACCTGTACGAGCACACGGGGCGCCGCCCGATCGCGAGCGTGAACTTCGTGACCGCGCACGACGGCTTCACGCTGCGGGACCTGGTGTCCTACAACGACAAGCACAACGAGGCGAACGGCGAGGACAACCGCGACGGCGAGAGCTGGAACCGGTCGTGGAACTGCGGCGCCGAAGGTCCCACGGACGACGCCGCCGTCAACGCGCTGCGCGCGCGTCAGCAACGCAACTTCCTCGCGACGCTCCTGCTCTCGCAGGGCATCCCGATGATCGCGCACGGTGACGAGCTCGGGCGCACGCAGCAGGGCAACAACAACGTGTACTGCCAGGACGGCCCGCTGTCGTGGGTGGACTGGGACCTCGACGACGAGCGTGCGGCGCTGCTCGAGTTCACGCGCAGCGTCGTGCACCTGCGGCGGGAGCACCCCGTGTTCCACCGCCGGAGGTTCTTCGCCGGGTCCCCCGAGCACGGCGGCGAGTCGGACCTGCACGACATCGCGTGGCTCGCACCCTCGGGCGAGCACATGTCCGACGACGAGTGGGGCAACTCGATGGCCCGCGCGGTGATGGTCTTCCTCAACGGCGACGCGATCGCGGACCCGTCGCCGCGCGGCGAGACCGTCGTGGACGACTCGTTCCTCGTGCTGTTCAACGGGCAGCCCGACCCGGCGTCGTTCACGATCCCCGACGCCGAGTACGGCACCGAGTGGACCGCGGTGCTCGACACCGACTCGCAGGTCGACCCGGGCGACACGGCACACCCGGGCGAGGAGCTCGCGCTCGCACGGCACTCGATGGTCGTCCTCACGCGTCGGCCGACCGGCCCGACGGCCACCCCGACCCGCGGCGCCGTGGCCGAGGCGGCGCGCGAGTCGGCACGCGAGCCGGGCGGGGAGACGGCACACGAACGCGCGCCGGAGGCAGCGGCGCCGACGACGTCCGGTGCGCTCGAGTGAGCGAGGTGCGTCAGACCCCGGCCCGGCGCCTGCCCGCGCCGGATCGGCCGGTGCCGACCTCGACGTACCGCGTGCAGCTCGGCGCCGACCTCACCCTCGACGACGTCGCGCAGCGCGTGCCGTACCTCGCCGCGCTCGGCGTGACCCACGTCTACCTGTCCCCCGTGCTCACCGCCGCCCCCGGCTCGACGCACGGCTACGACGTGGTCGCGCACGACGAGGTGTCGCCCGTGCTGGGCGGGCTGCCCGCGCTGCGGCGGCTCGCGGCCACCGCCCACGAGGCGGGTCTGGGGCTCGTCCTCGACATCGTCCCCAACCACATGGCGGTACCGACGCCCGTCTGGCACAACCGGGCGCTGTGGTCCGTCCTCGCGGACGGTCCGCAGTCGCCGTACGCCGCGTGGTTCGACGTCGACTGGTCGGCGGGCGACGGGGCCGTCCTCATGCCCGTGCTGGGCGACCGGATCGGTGCGGTCGTCGCGCGCGACGAGCTGACGCTGGTCGAGCACGACGTCCCCGGCCTCGGGCCCCGGACCGTGCTGCGCTACCACGACCACGTCTTCCCGGTGCGGGCCGGGACCGAGTCGCTCCCGCTCGTCGAGCTGCTCGAACGTCAGCACTACCGGCTGGCCTACTGGCGCGTCGCCGACGAAGAGCTCAACTACCGCCGGTTCTTCGACGTGGGCACGCTCGTCGCGATCCGCGTCGAGGACCCGGCGGTCTTCGACGCGACGCACCGGCTCGTGCTCGACCTCCTCGCGGACGGCACGCTCGACGGCCTGCGCATCGACCACCCCGACGGGCTCGCCGACCCGGCCGGTTACCTGGCCCGGCTGCGCGAGACGAGCGGCGGTGCGTGGGTCGTGGTCGAGAAGATCCTCGAGGGCGACGAGGAGCTGCCGGGCGACTGGGACACCGCGGGCACGACGGGCTACGACGCGCTCTGGCGCATCCAGCAGACGTTCGTCGACCCGGGCGGAGCCGCGCCGCTCGGTGCGCTCATGCATCGCGTCACGGGTGATGCGCCGGACGACTACCCGCGCGTCGTCGAGCAGGCCAAGCGCGGGGTCGTCGACGGCCCGCTCTATGCCGAGGCGTACCGTCTGACGACCCTTGCCGCCGCGATCTGCGCGGACGACCTGCGGCTGCGCGACCACACCTGGCGCGCGCTGCACGAGTGCCTCGTCGAGCTGCTCGTCGCGTTCGACCGGTACCGCGCCTACGTCGTGCCGGGTGAGCAGCCGCACCCCGAGGCGGTCGCCGCTCTCGAGCACGCGGCGAGGCTGGCCCGCGCACGCCTGTCCGACGAGCGCGGCGAGACGATGTCCGTGCTCGTCGATCTCCTCCTCGGGCGCGAGGTGGGCTCGGCCGGCCGGACGCGCGACCCCCGCCGCGACGAGCTCGTCGTGCGGTTCCAGCAGACGTGCGGCGCCGTGACCGCCAAGGGCGTGGAGGACACGGCGTACTACCGGTGGACGCAGCTCGTCGGGCTGTGCGAGGTCGGCGGCGAGCCCGCACGGTTCGCGCTCACGCCGACCGACCTCGCGGCCTGGGCGGCGCGGCAGCAGGTCGCCGCCCCGCTCGCGATGACCACGCTGTCGACGCACGACACCAAGCGCGGCGAGGACACGCGCCACCGGCTCGGGGTCCTGAGCGAGCTCCCGCGGGAGTGGGCCCGCCTCGTCGGCGCAGCCCGGGAGGCGACCGCCTCGGTCCGCAGCGCGCGCGTCGACGGACGCACCGAGCAGTGGTTGTGGCAGACGCTCGCGGGCACGTGGACGGCGGACGGGCCGGTCGCGGCCGACCGGCTCGCCGACTACCTCCGCAAGTCCGTGCGCGAGGCGAAGTCGTGGACCTCGTGGACGACGCCCGACGCGGCGTACGAGGCCGCGGTGCTCGACCTGGCGCGGTACGCGCTCGAGGACCCGACGGTCGTCGGGGTGTTCACCGAGTGGGAGCAGCGCACGCGCGGCGCGGTGCGCGCGGCGTCGCTCGGGACGAAGCTCGTGCAGCTCACGCTCCCGGGCGTGGCCGACGTCTACCAGGGCACCGAGGTCGACACGCCGACCCTCGTCGACCCCGACAACCGCCGACCGGTCGACTGGTCCGCGCTCGGCGCGCGGCTCGACCGGCTCGACGAGGGCGCCGGACCGCGCGACCTGTCCGACGAGAAGCTCCTCGTCACCTCGCGCGCCCTGCGCGTGCGGCGCGAGCGTCCCGAGGCGTTCGTCGGTCCGGACGCCGGGTACGTCCCGCTCGCGCACTCGTCCGGGCACACGGTCACGTACGCGCGGACGGTCGCCGACGATCCCCGCGTCGTCGTGGTCGCGACCCGGCTCGCCGCCTCGGTGGAGCGGCTCGGCGGGTGGGCCGACCACACGGTCGCCGTGCCGGACGGAGCGTGGCACGACGTGCTCACGGACCGCACCGCACCGGGCGGCGTGACCCCGGTCGCCACGCTGCTCGACCGGCTTCCCGTCGCGCTGCTCGTCCGGGCGGGCTGAGCCGT
>Ga0206103_100339_pt1 | contig 29122 bp, 25 predicted proteins | sample 1B5Ametagenome_FD_148638 | JGI IMG/M metagenome (GOLD analysis project Ga0206103, IMG submission 148638) | Enriched microbial communities from leaf-cutter ant dump, University of Wisconsin, Madison, United States - 1B5A | ecosystem: Environmental > Terrestrial > Nest > Insects nest > Nest dump... | reverse complement strand
CCGGGAAAGATCACCTGATGGCCAAACCAGAGGGCGAGGTTGAAAATCACCCCCACCACCGCCGCCGTGACCGCCGAAAGCCCCGCCGAGAGCATCGCATGACCGCGCATCCTCTCCACCCACGGCGCGCCCAGCAACACCCAGAGAAACGACGGGACGAAAGTCACCCAGACGGTGATCGCCGCCCCGAGCGTGGCCGCCGCCAGCGGCGCGAGCGTCCCCGGGTTCTGCCATCCGCCGACGAAGCCGACGAACTCCAGCACCATGATGAGCGGCCCGGGGGTCGTCTCCGCCAGCCCCAGACCATCAAGCATCTGGCCCGGGGCGATCCAGCCGAAGCGCTCCACCGCCTGCCGGGAGACGTAAGGCAACACGGCGTAAGCCCCACCGAACGTCACCACCGCGGCTTTGGAAAAGAACCAGCCCATGGTGAAAAAAATCCCTTCCGGCCCCTGCCAGGCGAGCGCCGCCACCACCGGGGCCCACCACGCGATCATCCCCCAACAGGCCACCCGCACCGCGCCGCGCCACCCCGCCCCGCGGGACGCGCCGCCGGAAGCGGGCTCCGCAGGCAGCCCGGGAACCATCGCCCCGCCGGAAAAGAGCGCGGGCCGCCAGCGATACCCCACCATGCCGAGCGCCCCCGCGCCTAGGATGACCGCCGGGAAGGGGACATCCAGAAACCCGAGCATCACCCACGCCGCACCGGCCACCCCCCAGAGCACCGGCGTCGTGAGCACCCGCGAGCCGATCCGCACCAGCGCCGCGATGATGATGGCGACCACCGCGGGCTTGAGCCCGTAGAAGAGCGCCGCCACCCATGGCAGGGTTCCATAGGCCATGTAGAGCCAGCCCAGCGCCCAGAGCATCCCGAGGCCGGGCAGGATGAAGAGCGTCCCGGCCAGAATCCCGCCCCGCACCCGGTGCGTGAGCCACCCGGTGTAGATCGCCAGTTGCGTCGCCTCCGGCCCCGGCAGCAACATGCAATAGTTGAGCGCGTGCAGGAAATGCCCTTCACTGATCCAGCGCCGCCGCTCCACCAGTTCATGATGCATGATGGCGATCTGTCCCGCGGGGCCTCCAAAGGAGATGAACCCGAGGCGAAACCAGAGCCGGGCCAGTTCGCCCAAGGGGGGTGGATTCATAAAAGTCCGGTGAATGGCAGGGCGATCCCCGGGGGCGGCTTCACGGCCCGACCCGCGCGCGCCACGATTCCACGATCTGCCCGATCGTCTCCTCCAGCGGGATCGTGATCCCCCATTGCGGGTAGTGCGCCTTCATTTTGCGCAGATCGCTGTAGTAGCAGATGTGATCGCCGATCCGGTTTTCCTCAACGTAGGTAAACCGCTGGGCCTTGCCGGAGAAGCGCTCCGCCAGCGCGAACGCCTCCAGAATGGAGCAGGAATTCGCCTTGCCGCCGCCGAGGTTGTAGACCTCCGCCGCCCGGGGCGCTTCCACAAAGGCCGCCATGAACCGCGCCACATCCTCGGAGTGAATGTTGTCGCGCACCTGCTTCCCCTTGTAACCGAAGACCCGGTATTCGCGCCCTTCCAGATTGCACTTCACCAGATAGCTCAGGAAGCCGTGAAGCTCCACCCCGGAGTGGTTCGGCCCGGTCAGGCAACCGCCCCGCAGGACGCAGGTCGGCATCCCGAAATAGCGGCCATACTCCTGCACCATCACGTCGGCGGCCACCTTGGACGCGCCAAAGAGGGAATGCTTGCTCTGGTCGATCGGGAAATCCTCCGCGATCCCTTCCGCGCAGGCCGCGTCCGCGTAATCCCAGCGGGTCGGCAGTTCCCGGAGCGCGAGGGTGTTGGGCCGGTCGCCGTAGACCTTGTTCGTGGACATGTGGATGAACGGCGCTTCGGGCGCGTGCCGCCGGGCGGCTTCCAGAAGGTTGAGGGTGCCGACGGCGTTGGTGTCGAAGTCGTCGAAAGGGATGGCGGCGGCGCGGTCGTGCGAGGGCTGGGCGGCGGTGTGGATGATGACATCGGGGCGGAGCTTCGCCACGAGCGCGAGCACCCCTTGGCGATCGCGGATGTCGAGTTCATGATGCCCGTACTCCGGGATGGCTTCGGAAAGCCGCCGCTGGTTCCAGCGGGTATCCCCCTGGGGACCGAAGAAAACCGCCCGCTGGTTGTTGTCCATTCCGTGAATCCGGTAGCCCCTGCGTGAAAAATAAAGGCTGACTTCCGAGCCGATCAGACCCGAGGAACCGGTAACAAGGATCGTTTTCACCCCCTTCTTTTCCCGGAAGCGAGGCGGCAATGGAAGTCAATTTGCCCGGAAGGGAGGATCAAAAATCAGGAGAGCCGCTCCAGCAACCGCTCCCGGCCCGGCGGAAGCGCGTGAAAGGCGCGGCTCAGGGCGGTCACGGGCGGCTCCTCCGCCGCGAGACCGAGCAGCCGGGCCAGTTCCGCCTCGAAATGAAGCAGGGCGCGGCGGCTGGCGGGCCGGGCCTCCAGGTGGCGCAACGCCCGCTCCAGCAGATCGTAAAGCTCCGGCACCGGGTGCTCGGGTTCCGTCGCCCGGTCGAGCAGCTCCGCGAAATAGGCCGCCAGCTCCACGCGCCCGTAGTCACGGCGCAACCCCTCGCGCGGGTCGAGCAGGGCGCATTCGCTCAAGGCATGGATTTCGCTGCGGTGGCTGCGGCGAAAGGCGATCTCGTTGCCGAAAAAAAGGTCGATGCGCCCGGCGAATGCGTTCCGGGGCCGAAGCGCGCCCCGGGCCAGCGTCTTGAGCTTCCCGTGGTCAAGCGTCAGCCAGGTGAGGATCAGGCTCGTCTCCGAGTACCGGACCCGCCGCAACAGGATGGCCACGCTGGTTTCCATCGTTTCCCCGTCGATATCGCACGGATGCCCCGGGAATGCGATCCGTTTTACCGATGGAAGCGCCCGGAAGGACCGTTGGCATCACCGGCCCGTTTCACCCGCGGTTTGCTGGACGGTATCCGGGGGAATGGCGTCGGCCATGCTCTCCAGCTGGCTCGATATCCCCCGGGCGCGGTCATACCCTTCCAGCCGCCCGAAAGAAAGGCTCAACGCCACGGCATCGTGCATCCGCACGAGCTTGATGACGAGCCGCTGGGCCTCCCCGGTCAGCTCAACGGGAAAGCGCAGATCCAGCGGCGTCCATTGCTGAAAGCGTTCGCACGCGCCGACCTCCACCCCGTCCAGCCACACGCGACACGGGCCGGTGCGGCCGATCTGAAGGAGCGCTTTCATCGGCCCGGCCCCGGAGCGGACGGTGCGGGTGAGGTAATAACACCCCTGACCGATGAAGCCGCCGAAATCCGCCGTTTGCAGGTCATCGGGGCCGATCTCCAGGGCGACCGGCGCTTCTTCGGGGATTTCTTCCCGCAGGAGCCGTTCTTCATCCAGGTAAGAATCCTGCAGGCGGGCGTACTGGTTGTAGCTATCGGCAATATGTCCCTCCACCGTGAAGGGCCCCCCGGTGCGTTCTTCGTTATCGAAAGGGCAGATGGCGTTGAGATTCCGGTCCCAGTGATCCCAGTACGGCCCGTAGAGGACCCATTGGCGCGCGCCGCCCAGGCCGAAGGTGGCGCGAGCGACCGGGATCGCCTCTTCCTCCCACAAAACATGGAAGAGGTTCGTATCCGGCAGCCAGCGGTTCGCCGAATCGCGGGCGATGAGAACCGGAACGGTGGCGCTCCCTCCCGCCGGGATGCGGGTGGGGGCGTCCTGAAGGGAGCAGGTGACACCGCCCGGCCCTTTCACGACGAGGCGGCCCGAAGCCGGGACGGGGAAGGGATTGTGCACGGTCAGGGTCACGCGCGAGGGGCGCGAGCGCCAGAGAACGGGCTCCCCTTCGTAGCGGACCCCGATGGATTTGGCCGGAGCCGGGGCCGGGCGCACCGGGACGGCGGGCGCTCCTTCCAGGCGGATCGCCGGGTTGCGAACCGCCGCCATTTCCACGCCGATGCGGCAGGTGGCCTCCGCAAGGGTGCGCAGGGAAGCGTTTTTGTACCGGACCTCGATCCCGCAGACAAGGTCCGGCCCGAGTTGCCGAAGCCACTCCTCCGGAAGCTTTTCCCTCCCCAGCGTGGTGGCCAGCAGCGCCCCGGCGGTCGCCGCCGTGCAGTCGGTATCCCAGCCGAACTGGACACAGAGCTGCATCGTCCGTGCGAAATCGCCCTTGCCCAGAAAGAGCGCCAGCAGCACCAGCGCGTGGTTGGTGATCGCTTTGCTGGCATCGCGGTTCCCATATTCCCGGATCACCCGCCGCCAGGCCCGGCGGGGGTCGGGATCGGCCTCGGCGATGGCGCGGATGGGGGCGATGGCGCGGGTGATCGGGCTCTCCGGCCCGAGGGTGGCGGCCCCGGTGGCCAGCGCGGTTTCCAGATCGGCCCCGGCGACCGCCGCGGCGTTGGCGGCGGCAAGAAAGACTTCCGATTCGATGCTCGTTGCCCCGTGGTCCAACTGCCCGTCAAGCCGGGCATATTCCGCGGCCAGCGCCGGGTTTCCCGCGGCGACGTAGCCCCAGATCTCCGCCCGGATCGGGCACCCTTCGGAATGGGCAAAGAAACGATTGTTCCATGTGCCCGAAAGGGGGGGAGCGATCCCCCGCTTGAAGTTGTTGAGGAAGACGCCGTACTCGCAGAAATGATACCAGCAGCGATCTTCCCACGCCTGGGCCAGATCCCGGGCGGTGAGGAAGAGGCCGCGATCCTCCAGGGTTTCCAGCCAGAGGACCTGGATATCGAGATCATCATTGGGCACGATCTCCCGGGGCCAGAGCGCTTCCACGGCGATCTCGCGGAAGGTTTTGAGGTTCTCGAACCGGACGCCGATCACTCCGCCGATGGATTTGCCGATCCACCCGGCGAGCACACGGTCGAGATAAACGGGGTAAGGGAGGGTGTGGGTCATCCCGGCATCCTGGGGGGTGAACCCCTCCCTGCGTTAGCCGGAAAGTGAGGTTTTCTTTTATCAAAAAGTAAGAGAGAATCGACCCCGCATGCATCTGGAGCGCCGCTATACGCGAAGCTGGGCTTTTCCGCCGGGAAGCCTGCCGGTCCGCGTCTGGCTCAACCCCCAGTCTCACCACGAGCCGCCGCACGATCATGAGTTTCTGGAAGTCGTCGTCGTCAAGGGGGGCTCCGCCATTCACGAAAGCGCGGCGGGGAACACGCCGCTGGAAGCGGGGGCGGCGCTCATCCTGGGCCCCCGGGCGTGGCACGCCTATCGGGATTGCCGGCGGTTTGAAATTTTCAACTGCTGTTTCGGCAGTGAGTTGCTGGAGCACGAGCTTGCCTGGCTGCGGGAAGACGCCGCGCTCGACCGGCTTTTCTGGGCGAACCCGGCCCACGAGGTGGCGATCGCCACCGGGCAGGAGGAGGAGGGAGCCGCGCGGCAACGGGTGGCGCTCATGCAGGAGCTGGCAGGGGCTTTTCAGGGGCGAACCGCGATGTCGCGGCCTGAGGCGGTGGCGCGGCTGGCGGTCGCCCTGAGCGCGCTGGCGCCTTCCTTTGCCCACCTGCCGCCGCTCGCCCGGCCGCACCCGGTGGTGACGGCATGCCTGCGGGAAATGGAAGAGGCGCTGGAGCGCCCATGGACACTGGCCGTGACGGCCCGCCGCCACGGGGTCAGCCGCGAGCACCTCATCCGCCTTTTCCGGGAGGCGACGGGGTTGGCTCCCCGGCGGTATCTGGATCATCGCCGGGCCCGGCGGGCGGCAGGGTTGCTCCTGCGCACCTCGCTTTCCATCGCCACGATCGGGGAACGGGTCGGCTGGGGCGATCCCGTCACCTTCTCGCGCCGCTTCCGGGCGCACTACGGAGTCAGCGCCACGGCGTACCGCCGTAGCGGCGGGTTGCCGGGCGGAATCACTCAGGGCGTGTTCATGGAACGGCGTAACGGGAAAAGAGGTTAAAAGTGCCATTTTTGAGCCGAAAATGGGCCTATGTTAACATGCCCTAAATGAAGCCGACTGAAAGCACGGGGATTTTTGCGTCATTTCCGGGGCGCTTTCCCGCAGCCTCCTCCGTTTACCGGGGCCGCCTGGCCCCCTCGCCCACCGGCTACCTTCACCTCGGCCATGCCCGGACGTTTCACCTCGCCTGGCAACGCGCCCGGGAGGCCGGGGGGCGGCTCGTCCTGCGGATCGAGGATATCGACACCGCCCGCTGCCGCCCGGAGTTCGTGGAAGCGGCAGAGGCGGACCTGCGCTGGCTCGGGCTGGAGTGGGACGAAGGCCCGTTTTTCCAGAGCCGCCGACGGGCGGTTTACTTCGAGGCGCTCGAACGCCTCTGGCGCGGGGGGCATCTCTACCCGTGCCGCTGTTCCCGCCGCGACGTGCTCACCGCCCTGAGCGCCCCTCATGCCGGAGAGGAGGAACCGCACTACCCGGGCACCTGCCGCCCTGCCCGCCCCATCCGCCCGGAAGGGGATTTCCGGGAGGTTTTCGAGGCCCGGCGGGATTGGCACTGGCGTTTCCGCGTGCCGGAAGGGGAGCGCCTCCGCTTTCATGACGAAGCCCTCGGGCCGCAGGAAGCCGTGGCGGGCCGGGATTTCGGCGATTTCGTCGTCTGGCGGCGCGACGACGTGCCCGCCTACCAGCTCGCCGTCGTGGCGGACGACGCGGCGATGGCGATCACCGAAGTCGTCCGGGGCACCGACCTCCTCCTCTCCACCTTCCGCCAGTTGCTCCTCTACCGGGCGCTGGGGGAGGCGGCTCCCCGGTTTTACCATGCCCCGCTGGTGTGCGACCCGGCCACCGGCCAGCGGCTGGCCAAGCGCCACGCCTCGCTGAGCCTGCGCCAGCTCCGGGGGGAGGGAGTGCCGCCCCGGCGGGTGCTCGGGGAGTGAGACGAGTCCGGAATGCGCCCGGACGAGGTTCGGAGTGAGCCCGGGATAGGGTCGGAGGCAAGCAGGCGCCGCCACGCTCCGGCCCGGATTTTCCGCGTCCGCCGATGGCGAATTTCTTGCAATCGGCCAAAAAAAACGTATTCTCCCTCCTCTTTTCCCCGTTACAGGCGGCCCCGAAAATGGGGTTGCCCGGGCGAAAGAAATCAGTGGCAACCGTGGCTTGATTCAACAACTACATGAACGAAATGCAAGAGTTGATCGCGAAATCTTTTCGCGATTTCAAAGAAGGCAGCATTGTTAAAGGGCGCGTCCTCGAAATCCGTCCTCCGCGCGAAGTCCTCGTGGACATCGGCTACAAGAGCGAAGGCGTGATCCCGCTTTCCGAGTTTGACGACATGGAAGACCTCCAGGTCGGCGACGAAGTGGAAGTCCTCCTCGTCCGGCTCGAAAACGACGAGGGGATGGTCATCCTCTCCAAGGAAAAGGCCGCCTACAAGCAGAACTGGGACAAGATCGTGAAGGTCTTCCAGGGCGGCGGACTCATCAAGGGGAAGGTCAAGGCCGTCGTCAAGGGCGGGCTGACCGTGAACATCGGCGTGGAAGCGTTCCTCCCCGGTTCCCAGATCGACATCATTCCTCCGAAAGACCTCCAGCAGTTTGTCGGCAACACCTACGATTTCAAGATCGTCAAGATCAACGACGAGCGCAAGAACGTCGTCCTGAGCCGCCGCGAGATCATCGAGCAGGAACGCGCCGAAAAACGCGCCCGGTTCCTGGAGAGCGTGAACGTGGGCGACACCGTGAGCGGCACCGTCAAGAACCTGACCGACTTTGGCGCGTTCATCGACCTCGACGGCATGGACGGCCTCCTCCACATCACCGACATGACGTGGGGCCGCCTGGGCCACCCGAGCGAACTGCTCAAGGTGGGGCAGGAGCTCGAAGTCATCGTCCTGGACATCAACAAGGAGAAGGAGCGCGTCTCCCTCGGCCTCAAGCAGACCCAGAAAAACCCGTGGGAAGAGACCGAGAACCGGTTTCCGATCAACACGAAGGTCAAGGGGAAGGTCACCAACCTCGTCCCCTATGGTGCGTTTGTGGAGATCGAGGAAGGGGTCGAAGGGCTCATCCACGTTTCCGAACTCTCCTGGACCAAGCGGATCACCCGTCCTTCGGACGTCCTTTCGCTCGGGCAGGAAGTGGAGGCCGTCGTTCTCGGCGTGAACAAGGAAGAGCAGAAAATCTCCCTTGGCATCCGCCAGCTTGAGCCCAACCCGTGGGAAGAGATCGAGCACAAGTACCCGATCGGCAAGCAGGTGAAGGGGACCGTGCGCAACATGACCGCCTACGGCGCCTTCGTGGAGCTGGAGGAAGGCATCGACGGCATGATCCACGTCTCCGACATGAGCTGGACGCGCAAGATCAACCACCCGAGCGAGATGCTCAAGAAGGGGGACGAAGTGGAAGCGGTCGTCATCGACATCGACAAGAACGCCCAGCGCATCAGCCTCGGCGTCAAGCAGCTTGATGAAGACCCGTGGAAGCTCATCGACCAGCGCTACAAGATCGGCGATCTGGTGAGCGGCAAGGTGACGAAGCTCGCCAGCTTCGGCGCGTTCATCCAGCTCGCCGACGACATCGACGGGCTCGTCCACATCTCGCAGTTGAGCGAAGACCGCGTGGAGAAAGTGAAGGACATCCTCAAGGTCGGGCAGGAAGTGGAAGCGCGGGTCATCAAGGTGGACAAGACCGAGCGCCGCATCGGCCTCTCCATCAAGGCCGCGAACTACTCCGAAGACGAACTGCGCCGCGAAACGGAAGCCTTCGACAGCATCCGTCCGGGCGAAGACCTCGTGGGTCTGGAGCAGGCGTTCCAGGCCGCCGAGGAGGAGTACCGCCCCGGCGATCGCAAGAAGTAAGCGGGAAGCAACCCTTACTTCGGTTCAATTCAACCCGGTCGGGAGCCTGTGCGGTTCCCGGCCGGGTTTTTTGGTTTCAGGAAAGAGTCGCCCGGTGCACATTGCTGAACTTGGGCCGTTCGGCAAAAATATAATGCGTATCCTCGCAAGCACACTTATCGGCATATTTACAGTCATGATGACGGGCCTTGGCATTATCATTCTGTTTTTGATTGTTGTTTTTCTCAGCAATTTCAACTTCGCGAGTCTGGCTCACCTTGGCATTTTTCTCTTCACTGTGATCACCGGATTGGCCGCGGATATGGCCAAAGCGAAAGCTTTCGTATCGACACCCGACGCAAAAAAGGCCGGACGACGTTCCGGAGTTCGTGATGGAAATTACTGGTTTGTCGAATGAGAACGCGGTCTAACCAGGCACTGCAATGAACCCGGCCTGAGCGTCGCGGGTTGGGCGGGTTGGTTGAGAAGGTTTTGGTTGGCGCTGGTGGACATTAACAAAGGCGAACAAGCGGGTGCGGGCAACCCCTACCAGCCCGTTGTTTGATCGTGAGTTTTCCGTGGCTCGAACCCTTTCCCTGCTTGCCACCCTCGCCCCCCGTCGGTAAAGTTGTCCGACTCTTAACGCTCGGCGCGCTACCGCACACACCTTATGGAACAGTCCGATTTCAGAAAATACGTCGTCCCAGTCGTGGGCGGTATCACGCTCAACGTTACAGCATCATATCTTTACGATGCCCTGAAGCCCGCAACGACGGGCGCGACATGGTATCCCATTATCTTCCTCGCCACCATTATACTCTTCAACCTTGGGTATTCCGTGCTTCTAATTCGGTATATAAGGCACTTGGAGATGCAGAACTTCATCAAGCGAACGGAATGCCATCACAGCTTCGCTCACAATGCGCGGAACCTTGCAGTCAAGCTCATGGCACGCAAACCCATTCCGCCATCCTCAAAAGAAGGCGAGGATCCGATTTCTCTGACAGGCGACTCCCACTACTTATTCAAGGAAGATATGGTTCTTCTTCTCGAATCTGTTTCCAACATGTTCGAGCATTTGGTGCCGAAAGGCACCAAAGTATGGGCGTGCATCCGAGAGCGTCGATCCGATGATCACTATCATACTTGGGCGCGAACAAGTCGCTGTAACACCACACGACAAGAGTTCAGCGAGCCACTTCACAAAGACTCCAACACAATCGCGAACCTAAAAAAGTCATACAAAGAGAAGCGCGATTGCGTGCTCATAACGGGATCGAGAACGGTCGATTGGCACAAGATGATCAACGATGAATTTTCCGAGGATTTGTCTGTGCTTATGGGAGCAGTTCTCTGCAAGTCATGGACGGGGCGCGCCTTCGACGATCCCAAGCTGCTTTGGATCATCTGCGTTAACGCCGACCGGGAGAACGTATTCACTCGTGAGTGCATCCCGTTGATGAAGGCATGCAACGACGCATTTTCGTGGATTCTCAATACATTCGTGCGCTACGACGCAGCGAAAAATAATTGGCCCTCAGCACCGAAAGGACCAGCTACCGACTTAACGGCCTAACAAAGCGGTGCAGCCAACCGCTGGTGCCGCTGTGTTTTCCATGCTTTCCATAACTCCAGCCCGCCATCCGCGATCGACGCCCACCCCGGCGGTCGGCTGACCTTGATCGTTCGGCGTAAACCATCATGCGTATCGCGGTCACAGGAGCATTCGGATACTCAGGCCGCTACATCACAAAGCGGCTGCTTGAGGCCGGGCACGACGTCATCACGTTGACGAATTCGATGCACCGTTTGAATCCATTCGAAGACAAGGTGCCGGCATTTCCTTTTGGTTTTGAAGAGCCTCAGAAGTTACGCGATCGCTTACGGGGAGTGGATGTGCTTGTCAACACTTATTGGGTGCGCTTTGACCATAGGTTATTTACGCACGGCCAAGCGGTTGCGAATACAAAAATTTTGTTTTCCGCTGCCAAGGAAGCGGGCGTACAGCGAATTGTCCATGTGAGCATTACCAACCCAGATAGCACGTCGGATCTGCCTTATTTCCGGGGGAAGGCAGAGCTTGAATCCGCTCTGGTGAACTTGGGTATCTCCTATTGCATACTCCGTCCTACTGTCCTTTTCGGGAGGGAGGACGTCCTGATCAATAACATCGCTTGGTCACTTCGTCACCTTCCCGCCTTTGGAGTCTTCGGATATGGAGACTACAGGCTGCAACCGATTTATGTGGACGATCTCGCACAGTCAACCACCCGGAAGGTGGAGGGCGGTCGTGATGAGATTGTTGAGGCCATCGGTCCCGAGACGTTCACGTATCGCGAGTTGGTCGTCAGAATCCGTAGCGCACTTGGTCTGAAGCGCCCCATCATTTCCGTTTCGCCCGGGCTGGGTTATTGGGGCTGCCGATTGGTAGGGCTGTTTGTCGGTGATGTCGTGATCACTCGCGAGGAGATTCGCGGCTTGATGGAGGATCGGCTGTTTGCAGATGCTCCTCCGCTTGGAGCGACGAAACTCACCGACTGGATTGAGCAGCACAAGGACACGTTGGGGCTTCATTATACGAGCGAGATGGCACGTCGCACTGACCGGCGTTCGGAATACCAATCCAACTGAATGCCGAACAAGGCGCCGCACCTAACGCCCACCCCTATAGGCTTGAGATCATGTTTCATAGTGATTTTTCCATTCCGTCACGCTTTCTGCTCTCGCTTCGCTCAATGCCAGGAAGCGCGCCGTTACTACCCGTAATTTGCAGCGGAGCGCCACTTCCGGGTAGCCAACCGTAGGTGAGCTTGGTCGTTAGCCATTAAAATGATCACTTCTATCTCAATTGGGACTCAGATTCTCAATGCAGCAGGCATTTTGATACTTTTTCTTTTATGGTGGCCCTTCAGAAGCACGGATGCACTCCGTTCCTTACCTTGGTTTTTGGGGGCTATTGCGCTGTCTTGGATTGTATCGCTTTTGTGTCAATCCGCGGTAAGTCAATATAAGGAAGCTATCAATACACATGAACTTTCTGCAACTACTGTCGCGAACTTCGCGATAGGAACAATATTTCTTGGTGCGATTTGGAAGTTTCTTTGTTATCTGCTTCTTTCTGCGAACGCGGCGTTTCTCATGAGTCGCATTGGATTTTCCTCACGAATTATTGATAACTTAAAACGGATTTATGATTTTCACATCCCGCTTGGAGTCGCCTTAATTCTTACGAGTATTGTTTCCGGCGGTCTCTTATGGATACTCGTCAACGTATCGCTATGGATGAAATAACCGAACAAAACGGTGCAGCCAACCCCAGGTAACCTTGGATGTTAAGACATGAAAAAGCTACTTCCACTATTTGCATTTTTAGCTCTTGGCGTTATCGTTCAAGCGCAAAGCGTGATAACGAAGTTTTCGGATGCCCCCAATCGAAACATTTTCATCATTTCCTACGATGATACCTTTCTGTTTCTTGCCCAGCATTACGGAGATCATCGCGATTCCGGAGAAAATACGAAACCAGGGCTATTCGTGCATTCAAATCGGCATGGCTACTGGTTACAGATTTTGAAAATATCTACAAAGGAAGGAATCTTTGGTAAATCCCGGTCAGAAAACAAAGAAAACATGAAGAAGTTAATGATGATTCCCGTCGGGTGGGATTTTACCTCTTTGGCTACTCAGGAGTATGTTGATATGCCTCTTCACACATCTGGATCACTCGCTTTTCCTGATAAAATTGAGTGGGATAAAGAAAAAACCGCTATAGATTTGGATTTATGACCGCCATCGGAGTACCCTCGGCTGAATCAACTCTTTATATCCTCCGTTCAGATCTGGAAAATGCTTTCGATAAATACAAAAGGCCCTGATAAGGCGCTGCGCCGAATGGCTACCCGCGTCACGCTTTCTGTTGTCGCCGTTCTCCCTGCCGGAAGCTCGCTACAGGCAGGTGTCGCCGAGCTTGCACGCTCCGCCCGGAAAATGAGCATCGCACTCCTCACTCTGATAGCTTATCCGCCAATGACCTATGCGGACATCCCCCCCGTGCCGGAATCCGCCTCGCCCGACGGTAAGATTCATGCGGTAATGGACGTGGACCGCGATCCGCAGCTTGTCCCCGAATGGAAAGACGATGATTTCCCTCGGATCGAAATCACAGAAAAGGACACGGGACGCGTGCTGGCTTCCGTCGAATATTTTGGATCGCCCGGCGATGATGGAAGACCACTCAGAGAGCATGTATCCGTAAGGTGGCGAGCGGATTCACAGGCTTTTGCGATCACGATCAGCGACCGATTTTACTCTCACTCGGCGGTTTACGCAATGGACCCATCATCCCGTTTTGTTTCGGTTCCATTCCCCTCCTATCAACGGATGACGGGCTTTCCTCCTCCCGATAGCGAACATCTGCGCCCGCGAGGGCGAGCCACTGTCGAGGGATGGGACAAAGATGGCCGACTGATCTACGATCTGTTTGCCGTCCCGCTGCCATCCCTGACAGGCACCGATCCCTTGATTCATCGCATCTACCTCGATGTCTCCGCTGCCAAAATGACGCCCCTGAGGGTAGAGCATGAAAAAGGCGAGTGGAGGAACGGTGACTGGATACCGATCAAAGCGAAACAAGACGGTGGTAGACAACCGGCTATCCGCCCCGCGTCGAAATGACCTACTTCACCACGACCCTCAACCCTGTTGCGAGGCGGCGCCACCGATAGCCGGTGCCGGACCTCAACATTAGCCAGAAAAGCCTCTCAAAATCTCATGGATTTCCCAACATGGTATTCATTCGGGGATTTTCCCGATACTGGATCAAAGGGTATTCTATACCCCGGATACTTGGCCGTAGCGACGATCATCGTGGCATTTTCATGTGGAATCTGGTTATTTCGATTGCATCTCCTTTCCGCACCATTTTCAAACCCTACCACGGAATCTTTAAGCGAAAAACATGTCATCTGCATTTGATGAAATTCTTCGGATCCTCAAGGAAGGAAAGCAATCCGGTTGCATCTATTGCGGATTTTCCTTCGTATCGTCACCGGAAGCAATGCGGTTCGCGACAAGAGAGCATCTTCTTCCCCGGGCTAAAACAGCAAAGCGACGGGGATCAAACTGCAAGAACAATACCTACCTATGCTGCTACAAGTGCAACACGATCAGGAGAAACCGCCTTCCCGATGGAGACATAAAGAGAGACATTGAAAATCCCGGAAAGACCCTTCCGAACTGGCTCTCCGAAGTCAACACCGCCAGCGGAAAGAGATATTATCTCAAAACGAAAAAGACAAGAGACAAGCTGATCCAGGAAATACGCGACACCATCATCATCCCAGAGAGCCTCAAATTATTTGAAGTCTGGAGGCAAATTTTTTGGAATATTGATGCCGAACGGAAAAAGAATGAAAGAGGAGCCTAACGTCGCGCGATATGAGAGCCCATACCCCGCTCGCCAATATGCTGGATGAAGACGCAAAATGGTTTGCGGTAAGTCTCCGTATTATCGGAGACGCCTTCGAGCCAACCCAATTGGAAGGCATGCTTGGCCTTCAGCCCGACCATATCGGAGTCATGGGGCAACCCGGAACCCGGAAGCAGGGCCAACGGAATACGCCCTCCCAAACGAATTTTTGGAGTTACCGAGAGGAATCAGATTCCGAAACAGGCTTCGATCAGCAGATTCAGAATCAGGTGGCCGGACCGATATTGAACCTCAATCATTAGGAAATCGCTGATTAAATGATGTCGAGCGAAGATGCAGGCAGTTTGATATCGGACAACTCTTCATTCCTCTTTTGCTTATTCCTAGCTGTCACCATCCATCCCAAGACCGCCTCACACCAGACCAAGCCGAACCAGCCTACGAAGGCAACCGGCTGAAACCGGAACCCCGCCAAAACATTCAACAACAGATCCACCCATCGCCATGCCCGCCTGCGAATTGAGACCATCCGACAAGAAAGCCTTTATTGGTGCCGTCGGCGAAGAACTCGTCAAACGCCACGGTAAGAAAAAATATTACAAGACAGACGATATTGGCAGAGCCGCCACAGCGCGAGGCTATTCGCTGGATATTCATTGCTGGGCTTACTGCGTCTTTTCGTCTCCCGAAGCCTTTAAGGCATTACACGATGCAACCGGAGAAGTGTGTGATTACGTCAAAATGAAGGCAGAAGTTTTGACAGACCTCGCAGGAGGCGGTTTTCAATGGCCTGATATTGATCTATCATGGCTGGAGTGGCCGGATATTGATTTATCGGGTATTTTCGATTGGTTTGACTGGAGCCCTTAAACAGCAAACAACCGGGCAAGGCGCAACTCCCCATGAATACTCCGCGTCATGCCGGCCACGGATGCGCTTGAGCGTTCGCTAGAGCATTTTCGGGTTGAGTTGACGCAATGATTTGCGAGCGCCGTGGGTTAATGCGCGGCTTTTTGAGCGCAGCGGCTGTATCTTCAGATACTGCCCAAGCTCGAAATGACGCGCAGCAGCCCGCGCCGCCGCGAAGCATGCGTCTAATTAAACCGAACATGCTCTAAACAAGATGTTACCTATCCTCGCAAACCTTGTCTGGCCAGCGCTATATGCGGAAGCCAGGGTCAGTTCCCTGCCCGTCATCGCACTGAGCCTGGCCATTGAGTTTTTCTTTTTTCGACGGCTGTTTCACCTTTCGAACGGGAAGACGGTTCTCTACGATCTGGCAGCCAACCTGGCCTCCGGTCTTGTCGGCCTGCTCGGACGACCTTTGTCCGGTATTGTGTACGAATTTACGATTGGGGCGGTTGTGATGTGGATTTTCGACTGGGGCACCTTCAACCCCGTGGCATGGGTTTCCGTACCGATTTTTGGAGGCGCCCTGAATGCTCTCATCGAGCTATTGACAGTCAGGCTGATCTGGAATCACAAGGTCACGAAGAGAAATTTTTACTGGATTTGGCTAGCCAACATCATTACCATCTCGGCGGCAACGATATGGGTTGTCACCCACCCCTCAAATCACTAAAAGCAAACAGGGATTCCGCGAAAGAATAGAACCCGGGATTGAACAAGGCTCAGCCAGCGGTGCCTCGCGCGGTGGCCGGGCAAAACGGTTTGGCTGTATCACCATGCGCTGTTATCTCATGATCATCCTCCTGATTTCGAATTTCCTGACAGGGGCGGTATGGGCGGGCGGCAGCATCGCCTGGATCGATGTCCGCAACAGGGTCCGGCAATCGGACCCGAAACTGATCAATAGGATTGAGGAAGTATTCTCGGTCAATAGAGTTGGCGGCGCCACTCGCCTGGGTCATCAGTTCGGCGAAAGGGTTGGTGAAAGAATTCCTCCCTATGAGTTCGAAGCGGTGCGGAAATCGACCGGGGAATTTTACCGTCTGGTAATCGATCAAAGCGACGATTTTGAATTTACAGGACGCTACAAATTCACCTGGCAAGTTTTCACAAGGAAAAAAGCGACCGGACAAGGCGCTATCGTTACCCCTTAGCTCACATATCGGCACCACAATACAGATCGGAATGACCAGGCAAACGGATGCGGGTAACCGTCGTTCAACCGACGCCTGACCCATGATGCGAAAAAAAGAGCCACATCTCAAGATTCGCCGGAAGCCCCCGGCTTTGATCGCCTGATCGGGCCTGGGTCCGCATTTTATTGGCTGTGCCGCATCTGGCTTCATGAGGATGGGGCCCGTTGGTATTTTGCCTGTACCGAGCCTTCCGGCCTTCGGTCGGTTCTTTTTGCCTTTCAAGTGGTTTTCGATTGGAATACAAGAATGAGCGTACCCGACAATCCGTTACAGCCAACCGCCTGCAACCCGGTGCCTGACCTGAATTACTTGGATAAATATGTCACTACGCTACATAACCATCCTTCTGGCCTTCCTTTGTTCCATCCCCGATGCCAATGCACGAGCCATTCGCTCATGGAGCTATGAAGAGCTGATCAAGGCGTCTGATCTGGTTGCTGTTATCGAACCCGTTTCCTCTACCGAAACAAAAGACGCCTATCCGGGACCACTCTATGGATATGCGTTGACTGATTTCATGGGGCATAACACGGAATTCAAGGTCCATGCGATCCTCAAAGGCGATTCCCGGAAAGACAAAACACTGACGGTGCTTCATTTTTCATATTCCAAGGATATTAAATGGATCGCCAATGGAGCGCGCTTCGCGCGATTCGTTCCCGGACCACTTCAGTTCAGGAAACAGGTATTGAAGGATGAGGAAACCATCGGAGGAATTTCGGTCTATTCCGAAGAACCGGTGTGGCTTGCCTTTCTGAAAAAAAGGGATGACGGAAGATATGAGCCGGTGACCGATCCCTATGATTCCACGGATTCATTTCGGGAACTCCATCAGGCTTCCTTTTACATTCCAGTCGGCGAATAGCCGCGAAATCGCCCTTGAGGCCATGCAGCGCATGCCCCCCCCCGGAATCCCCGTGAAACCGAATCCCATTCCTTACAAGCACCCGATCGGCGCCCGAAACAACCGCCCAACCGCCCGAATGGGATGCCGGGGAGAGGGAAGTCAAACGGAAGCCGCCGGTATCGGCATGGTGCGGCAGCCCCGGTGCCAGGCCGCGTTTCCGGGAGGTTTTTTTCACCCCCCGGCCCGCGCTTTTCCGCGTCGGACGTTTTTTTACGGAAAACCACTATAAAACCCCGGGAGAGAGGCTATAGTACCGGCTACGTTCTTATGGAAAAACCGCAAATTACCGCCTACCTCAAAACCCACTGCGGCTGGAGCCGCGGGGTTCGCGCCATTCTCGCCAAGTACGATCTCCCCTACACGGAAAAGGATATCATCCAGAATCCGGCCTTCCGCTGGGAGATGGAGCAACGCAGCGGCCAGCCGCTCTCCCCCTGTGTGGAGATCAACGGCGTGATGCTCCCGGACATCAGCGGGGATGAAGTCGAAGCCCATCTTCTCAAGGAAGGGCTCATCTCCGCCAACGACCGGCCCACGGACGTGCCGACCAACTCCTCCTGCTCCGACGCGGAACACGCCGCCATGCAGCAGGGCCAGCCGCTCCGCTTCAAGGCTTGATCCGCAGCTTCGGTTGACTTCGGGAGCGCCGGAGGGAATCGGGTGAAAATCCGATTTTGCCCTCCGGCGCTCTTATTTTCTTGCCATCGCTCCAGCCCCCCGATAAAACGAAACCCCTTTGCTCCCCGGCGGAGGAAAAAGGAGCTTTTTTTACCGGTTTCACCGGTTTGCCTCCGGAAAAACCCGATTGGAAAAGAAGCGGATTTCAACGGGTTGGTAGCTCAATGGTAGAGCAGTGCCCTTTTAAGGCATTGGTTCTGGGTTCGAGTCCCAGCCAACCCACGATCCGCCTCCTCCGGGCATTCGCGGTCCGCCCCGCCCCGCCCCCTCCCATTCCGTCCTCATTCCTCCGTCCCGTTTTCCTCCCCGGGTTTACGAGCCTCCCCCCCACCTTGGCGAACAGGGCCAACGCCCGTCATTCACCGATCCCAGGGCGTCTTTTTGATCCGAAAGCCATCCTTCCCCGCTTCGCATCCACCGCTTCTGTTCAGGTGCGCCGCCTCCGGCCCCAACGGGAGCCGGAGAAAAAAGGTTGCATTTGAAATCAATAATGTCATAAGATGACTTTATTCCGATCTTCAAGAGCGCTTTCTTTGAGTCTGCTGTTTGCCGGGGTTCGCCCGCGCGCCCGTTCACTCCCGGGCGACGGCATCGCCCCGTAAACAGGAGGCCCCCGGAATCGCGTTACCCTGGCGCCACACCCTGGCGTTAGGCCCTTTCCGTCGCTTTCCCGATGCACCCCCCTGATCACGACTTTCCCGCCCCGGCCCGATCCGCCCCCGCCAGCGCTCCGGCTTCCGGCCCGCTCTCCCGGATTCCCCGCGGGTTTTCGCTGATCGAGATCACCCTCGCGCTCGGGATCATCAGCTTCGCCGGAATGACGATCCTCGGCCTGCTCTCCTCGGCGCTCGGCACCCTTCAGGAATCGTCCTTTGATCTCGTGGCCGCGCGCATCGCCGCCGACACGCGGGCCGATCTTCAACAGGTGGAACTCGCGGGGAGCGCCCCGCAGGTGCTCCATTACACTCCCGAAGGACGGGTCGTCCCCGCGGGGAACCCGGAGGGGGTCTTCGAGGTTTACCGCTCGGAAACGCCCCACCCGGTGCCGGGCCAGAGCACCGGGCGGCTGCGGCGCGTGGCCGTGCAGATCGTTCATAATCCCTCGCACACCCCCCTCCCGGTGGACGCGCAGGGGCGGGCGAACCTCCCGCCGGAGATGCCTTCCAAAACCTTCCGCTTCTACGTGGCCCGATGATCCCGCGCCCCCCACGCCCGGCCCGCAAGGGGTTCACGCTGCTCGAACTGCTCGTCTCCCTCGCCCTCTTCCTGCTGCTCGCCGGCGTCTCCGCGTGGATGATCTCCGCCGCCCAGCGCGTCTGGGGGCGGGCATCCGCGCAGGCGGAACAATTCCGCACGGCGCGGCAGGCGCTCGACCTGATCGCCGAACGGGTCGCGCAGGCAACGCTCAATCCCTACTGGCAGGTGGCCTACGATGACAACGGGCAGCCGCTGCGCTATGAACGCGCTTCCGAACTCCGGTTCCGCTCCGGTCCCGCCGCCACGCTGTTGCCGGGAGTGACGGCGGGGGGGAGCGTCGGCTCGGCGATCTTTTTTCAATCGCCCACCGGCTATCGCAGCGACGGCTCCGGGGAACCGGGCGAAGCGCTCAACACCTGGGGTTATTTCGTGGAATACGGCTCCGACGCCGGTTACCGCCCCCCTTTTCTCACCCCCGCGGGGGTGCCCCCGGCCCACCGTTACCGGCTGGTGGAACTGCTCGACCCCAGCGACCAACTGACCCTTTTTGGCCACTCCTCCGGGCACCCTGATTATGACGGCGTGGAATGGTTCACCGAACCGGCCGCCAAACCGGGGCACAAGCGGGTGCTGGCGGAAAACGTGATCGCCTTCGTGGTGCTCCCCCGGCTTTCGCGGCTGGAGGACGCCGCCGGGTTCGACCTCGCCCCGGCGCTCGCCTACGACTCCACCGAACGCCGCCCGCAGGCGCGGATCAACCCCCGGCATCAGCTTCCCCCGGTGCTGGAGATCGCCGCGGTGGTGATCGACGAACGCTCGGCGGCCCGCGTCGAATGGGGAACCACGCCGCCCGATCTTGGCGTGGATTTCACGGCGCTCTTTCACGAAGCCGACCAGATGGAAGCCGACCTCGCCGCCGTCCGCGACGCCCTGACGCGCCGGGGGCTCGACGCCCGCATCTTCCGGCAGAGCGTCCCCCTCGTTTCAGCCCGATGGAGCCATGAACAGACGAACTGACCCCCCACCCCGAGGAGCGGCGCTCGTGCTGGCGCTGGCGCTGGTGACGATCATGGCCGGGCTCGTCATCATGGTGTTCATCGCCGTCAGCGGGGAACGCCGTGCGGCGGATACCCGGCTGCGCGGGCTGGGGGCGAGCCAGCTCGCCGCGTCCGCGCCGCAACTCGTCATCGCGCAGCTCGCCGACGCCGCCGCCTCCGGCGAGGTCTGGGCTTCCCAGCCGGGGATGCTCCGCACCTTCACCGCCACAGGCGGCGCCTCCGGGGTTTACAAGCTCTACTCCGCACGGCGTCTCTTCGCCGCCGCGGCGGATTTCCCGGAAACGGAGGATGCCCCGCCCGCGGACTGGAAAACGGGGCTCAACCGCGCGCTTTTCTGCGATCTCAACGAACCGGTCCCGGCCGCCTCGGGCGCGCTCCTCTACCCGGTGGCCGATCCGGCGGCGGCGGCGGACGGCTTCGGCGCGAGCGGCCCCGTGCCCGGTTACGAACGGGCGGCGGCCCCGGGGTTCGAGCCGGAGCTTCCCGCCGCGCCCGGCAACAACCCGCTGCCGATGCCGGTGCGCTGGCTCTACGTGCTGGAGGACGGGAAGATGGCGATCCCGGAATCGGTCGCTGCGGATGGAAAGGTGACCTTCACCCCGGACGGCGCGCAACCCTCCGCCGCCAATCCGGTGGTCGGGCGGCTCGCCTTCTGGGCGGATGACGAAACCGCGAAGCTCAACCTCAACACCGCCGGTTACGCCCGCAACGATGACGCCTACTGGACCTACTGGGATACCCCGATCGTCCATACGCAGGAGGAAACCCGGTGGCTCTCGGATTCCCAGCCCTGGACCGCCGAGTACCAGCGTTACCCCGGCCACCCGGCCACCACCGGGCTCAATGTCGTCTTCGAATCACTCCACCCGGGCGCGGACCAGATCCTCGCCCTCACCCCCCGCTATCGCCACGGCGGCAGTTCCGGCGGCACGCTCCGCAACGGCACGCCGCCGACCCCCGCGGACATCGGGGCGCTACGCAAGGACGAACGGCTCTTTGCCACGGTGGACGAGATGTTTTACAACCCGGCACGCGGAGCCAACAGCGCGGGGATTTCCCGCGAGGCGCTGGAAGCCCGCCGTTTCCTGCTCACCACCCGGAGCCGCGCTCCGGAGACCACCCTCTGGGGCACCCCGCGCGTCACCCTCTGGCCGACCTGGCAGACCCTCGCCAAGCGGACCCCCGTGGACCGGCTCATCGCCTTCTGCTCCACACTCGCCGGGCAGGCGTTTTACTTCATCCGGGAAAACCCGCTCTCCGGCGATGAACTCACCGGCATGGAGCAGAACCTCGCCCTCTGGAACTACCTGCGCGCCCTCTCCGCCCGAACGGTGCCCGGGTTTGGCGGAAGCTTCGAAGCGAAATACGGGACCGCCACCCGCGACCAGTTCCTGACCTCCTTTTACGACGCGATCCGCCTGGTCAACCTCGACGACCGGAGCGGCCCCGAGGCCGGGGAAGCCACCGGCTGGTCCTTCACGGCGGGCGCGCTCCGGTGGAAGGACGGCGCATGGGGCCCCAAGAGCGGGAACTTCACCGGCGGCTACGTCGCCCCGGCCACCGGCCCGAATGCGACCCGCGCCCCCGGCCGGGCCTCGACGCTGGCGGAAGTCGCCATCCTGCTCGCCCGCACCAGCGCGGACCCGGCAGAGGTGCAGAAGGTGAAAACGCTCATGCTCTATGGCTTCTTCACCCCATCGGCGGGCTTTGCCCACCCCGGGCAGCGGCGGCGCATCCGGGTCTCCGGGCTGGCCGCGCTGGGGGTGCGCGAAGCGGGGACCACCGCCCCCTTCCAGCCCCTCTTCGGCTGGGACACCTACGAGCGGACGGAGATCGACCCGATGAACGCCACGCGCCGTTACCTCGGCGGGCGGATGGAATGGACCGCTTCCCGGGTTCAGCCCGATGGCACCTACAACGTGCCGCTGACCGGCGAAGTCACCCTCCCCTACGACGCCTCCGACAGCAGCCTCCACCCTGTCGAATTCTCCGGCGGCACGGTCACCATCGAGGTCTACACACCGGAGACGGCGGCCACCCCCTTCCAGACCTACGAGGTGACGTTCCCGACGGCGGAAGCGCTCACGCCCGAGCCGGTCACCTCCGCCGCGGACACGTGGAACCTCTCCGGCCGCTGGGCCACCAGTCATTACGAGGAACGGCTCTCCACCCTGGGCGATACCGTGCTCGCCATGCAATCGCCCACGGGCGATTACCGCTCCGAAGTGCTCCGCGCCGGGCCGCTCACCGATTTCAAGCCGCACCGCCGCTACGGGCAGACCGATCTCCTGACGCTCCCCGGCTTCACCGCCACCCAGTCCCGCCAGCTCAGCCGCCGCGCCTCTTCGCTCCGGTGGATCTGGAGCCGGAACGCCACGCCGAACCCGACCGCGCACGATCTTTTCTTCGGGCGTCTCATCAAGGGCTTCAACGGCTACCATCTGCTGGTGGCTCCCGTGGTTCCCAGCCACGTGAGTTCCGTGGAAGAGGCGTTCCCGCCCGGCGATTTTTCCAACGGCCCCGGCATGGTGCCCGATGGCAGCCTCTCGCCCAAGAGCGATGAAGGGGCCAGCCTCGCGCAGGTGAGCCCCGGGCGCTCCCCCTATTTCTCCAACTTCCAGCAAGGGGTGGAACTCGCGGAGGGAACCCTCGCTTCGCCCAACCGGCAGGTTTCCTCGGCGGTATTCCTAGGCTCCATCCCCGCCGGGCAGCCGTGGCGAACGCTGCTCTTCCGCCCCGCGCGCGCCTTTCACTCCGGGGGCGTCGCCCACCCGGGCGCCGATTCGCCGCCGGATTACCTGCTGCTGGACTGGTTCCAGATGCCGGTCGTGGAGCCTTACGCGATCAGCGAGCCGCTCTCCACCGCCGGAAAGATCAACCTCAACACCCACATCATGCCCTTCGGCAGTTACCTGCGGCGGGAGACGGCGCTCCACGGCCTGCTCCGCTCCGCGCGGATCATCGGCATCCCCGAGGCGCTGACGGGGGAGGCGAACCACGCCGGGGTGGTGATGGCGGGAATCACCCCGCCCTCCTCGGACGCTCCCGATTACGCGACCCGCTACCCGCTCAATGTGGAGGAGACGCTGCTCGCCCTCCGCGAACGCGCCGCGGGCACGGACGGGAGCGGACGGCGCGTCTTCCTGACCGGCGCGGAGATCGCCTCGCTCGACCTGGTTCCCGAAGGGTACACCCGGGCCACCCTCGCCTCCTTCTGGGCGGATAAACGGACCACCGGCGACAACAGCCGCGAAGCCCCCTACGGCACGCTGCTCCCGCGGCTCACCGCCCGCTCCAACACCTTCAGCGTCCACACCACCGCCGAGGCGCTGCAAACCCGGGAGCCGGACGGCGGCTGGCGCGAAGGCGCGGGCACGGTCGCCGCCCAGTGGCGCGGTTCCTTCGGCGTCGAACGCTACATCGACCCGAACGATCCCCGCCTGACCACCGATCCGCCGCCCGATTTCCTCTCCGGCACGGTTTCCGTGGAACCGTACCACCGGTTCCGCATCCTCGGCGAACGGAGGTTTTCGCCATGAAAAAGCGCCGCGGCGCTTTCTCGCTGATCGAACTGCTCGCGGTGATCGCCCTGCTCGGCCTCCTGATCGCGCTGACGGTCCCGGCGCTGGAAACCGTGCTGGAGAACGGGCGGCTCGCGCAGGCGACCACGCAGGTGGTCTCCGCGCTCTCGCTGGCGGCGGGAAAGGCGTCCGCGGAGAACCGCCCGGTCACCGTCCGGCTGATCCGCGCGCCGGGCGAGCCGGTCCGCCGCCTCCAGCTCGTCTCCATCCGCCACAACGGAAGCGTCCAGGCGCTCGATCGCGTCGTGCGCCTGCCGGAAACCGTCGCCCTCGCCTCGCATCCGGAGCTGAGTTCCCTCCTGGATCTGCCGGAGGCCGACGCCGGGAGCGGCGACCCTCCCGTGCCCGGCCTCGGCACCGGCTACCTTTACCGGCAGTTCCAGTTCCGCCCGGACGGGCGGCTCGCGCTGGCGGCTCCCAACGCCCTCGCCCGGCTCTGGTTCCTCACGCTCATCCCGAACCGTGAGGACGATGCCACCCGGGCCGCCCCGCCCCGGAATTTCTCCACCATCACGGTCGATCCCGTCCATGGCCGCCTGAGCCTTTACCGACCGTAAATCATTCGTTTCAAAAATTAGCTTGCTTTTTCATATGGTCAACTTATGACTTTAGAACTTTCCAATCCCCGGCTTGCCAGAGCCCCATCTCCTCCCCGCCTATGAAAACCAACGCCTCCCTCTCTCCGCGGGCCTCCTTCATGGCCACGCTCGCATGCATCACCCTCTTCGCGGCCCCCCCGCTCCGGGCGGCGGACATCACCTGGAACGGCAATGGGGAAAATGCCAACTGGACCACCGCCGACAACTGGAGCGGAGACAACCGGCCCCCGTTGGCCAGCGACAATGTCATCTTCAGTCCGGTGCCCGCGCGCAGCGTCAATCTCAACGGGGCGCAGACGGCCAACTGGCTTTCCATTCTCGACCAGGCCGGGAGCACCTACACCTTCGGCGGCAGCCAGCTCACCCTCGGCAGCAGCGGCACCAGTTCCAGCACCGCCGCGCTCCGGCTCGCCAGCCGCACCAACGCCGTTTTCAACAATCCCGTTCATTTTTCCGCGACGGAAGGGGCCATGATCGACATGGTCTGGATCGGCGCCACCAGCGGGGCGGGGTCGCTGACCTTCAACAACACCGTCACCTCCGCGGGCAACCTCGCCAGCCTCTCCCGGACCTTCAACCTCAAAAGCACCGTCGCCTTTAACGGAGACATCACGATCAACAACGGCGACGGACGCTTCACGTGGGCCACCGGCGGAGCCCTGGATGTCATTCTGGGAGGAAACAATTCGTGGGCCGAATTTTACGTCTATCACAGCGCCACCATCCTCCTTGCCAGCGATGGAGCGCTCCCCACCGGCTCCGAACTCCGCAACAACCACTCCAACCTTCCCGGCACGACCTTTCAGGCGCAAGGGAAAGCCCGCAGCTACGATGTCCACCTGATCCTCGGGGCCAGCAATATCAACGACAGCACCGGAAGAACCATCTTCAGCGGCCAATACGACCTGGCTTTCACCGGCACGACGGAACTTTACCGCAACGCCCATCTCCAGGTGGACGACATCCGGCTCACCCTCTCGGGAAACTGGATACAAACCGGTGACCGCGGCGTAACCAAGGAGGGCGGCGGCACTCTTGTCCTCGGCTCCAACGCCACCACCACCCACACCTACCGGGGGGCGACCACCGTCAGCGCAGGCACGCTTCTGGTCAACGGAAACCTCGCCGATACCTCCGCCACGGAAGACGCCGTAAGCGTCGCCGCGGGAGCCACCCTCGGCGGCATCGGCATCATCGGGCGGGCAACCACGCTGGCGGCGGGGGCCACCCTCAGCCCGGGGGATTCCGCGATCAACGACGGCATCGGCACACTCACTTTCGGCCCGGGCGGCCTGCTGGGCACCGCGGGCGACGCCACCTTCCGTCTGGAACTCAACGGCGCGGGCACCACGCACGACCGGATCGTGACCGGCGGCGGCCTCGCCCTCGGGGAAGGCAACACCTTCACCTTCGAATTCACCAACCTCGGGGAGGGCGAACTCGCCGCCAACCAATGGATCACCCTCTGGAGCAACAGCACCGCCTGGGGTGACAACTTCACCGCAAACACGTTCGCTTTCGGCACGCCGGGCGGGGGGCTGGAGGGGGGCGAGTTCCGCCTCTCGGGCAACGATCTCCAGGTCCGTTTCGCCGCCATCCCGGAGCCGTCCTCGCTCGCCCTCGTCGCGACGGCGCTCTTCGGCCTGCTGGCGGGACGTCGCTTTCGCAAAAACCAGGGGCTGTTAACCCAACGGGAAATGAGGATAAAATTGAACCATTGTGTTAACAGGCCCTAAAAATCATCCCTACTCCCTACCCTCATGCCATCCCTCCGCCTGCTTGCCCTCTGCCTCTTTCTGGGCTCCCTTTTCCCGGTTCCTCCCGTTTGCGCCGCGCAGGAACAGGTTTATGTCGATGCCGAAGCGGGGGACGACGCCCGCAGCGGGCTCGACGAGGCCAACGCCGTGCGCACCCTCACCCGCGCGGCGGCGCTGATCGGCGAATCCGGCACGATCCATTGCATCCCCCGCAAGACCCCCTTCCGCGAGACACTCCACCTCCGGGTGGGCGGGCGGGAAGGCGCCCCGCTGGTGGTGGAGGGCAACGGCGCGGTGATTGATCTGGGCACCGACATCACCGAAGGCCCATGGAAAGAGGCCGGGGGCGAGTGGACCCTGGAGCGCGACGTGCGCCCCTCCACCCGTCCCGTGCAGGTTTCCTCCCTCTTTGTGGATAACGAGCCGCTCTGGGTTCCCCATGAAAAGGAGGAGCGTCCGCAGGCGTTCCTGCGCATCACGCCGGAAGGCCGCTTCGCCGTCACTTTTCCGGCAGGGAAAACGCCGCGCAACAGCCGCGTCACCCTCACCGCGCCGGAGAACCAGAGCGGGGTCTTCATGGATCAGGGCGATCATATCGTCATCCGCAACCTCACCGTACGCTACGCGGGCAACGACGGCTTCAACCTCCATGGCCGGGGCCGCAACATCGTGCTCGAAAACGTCCGGGCGCTTCTGTGCGGGGATCAGGGGATCAGCTCCCATTCGGAGACGGAGATGATCATCCGCGGCGCGGAAGTCGCCTTCTGCGGCTCGCGGGCCGGGGGCATCGCCGACATCGGCAACTCCCACACCTCGTACACGAACGTGATCCTGCATCACAACCGCAAGCCCGGGGTGCATCTGCGGGGGGCGCGGCACGAGATCGACGGGATGGTGATCTTCGCCAACGGCCCCGCGAAGGTGCCCGCCCCGGCGGCCAACCTGACGGTGCGGCAGTGTGTGGCGCTCGATGACGCCATGGAAATCGCCGACTCCAGCGCCGACACCGGGCCGGACAAGCTCACGGACCTGATCGACGCCGCCCGCGAAGCCCAATCGAAGGCCGGCCGGATTCCCTACCCCGGCATCGAACGCTCCCTGATGCCTCCCGCCGGGCCGTAACGGTTCCATTCATCGGGAGCCGCGATTGACAGGATCAGTCATCAGGGGATAAGATGACTCGATTCCCATGGCCGATAACCAACCGCTCTTCAACCGTGTCTCCCTCTACGAACAGGTCGCCCAGCGTCTCCTGACGCGCATCCAGAAGGAGAACCGCCCGGGAGACCGCCTCCCCTCCGAGAGCGCCCTTTCCAAGCAGCTCGGCGTGAGCGTCATCACCCTGCGCGAGGCGCTCAGCGTGCTGGCCCACCGCGGCTGCATTGAACGGCGGCACGGCAGCGGCACCTACGTGGCCGATCCCTCCGCGAGCCAATGGGTGGCCATCGTCACCAATCTCGATCTCTCCCATCCGAACCTCTCCTATTTTCACCGCCGGGTGGCGTACCTGCTCCGGTCGCTCATTGCGGAGGCGGGGCTGCGCGTGCGCATTTACTCCGGGGTGGCCTCAGGCAGCCCTTCGGTGACCAAGGGGGCGGATTTCCCGGAATCGGTGTTTGAAGATCTCCGGCTCGGGATGATCCGGGCGCTCATCGTCCTGCCCACCACCGGCTGCGAACTCTTTGCCGGTACGGGGCTGCCGCTCATCGGCACGAACCCGGCGCTTTCCTACTCCGTCAACGTCCGGGCCAACGATTTTTTCCCCTCCGCGCTCCGGCACATGGCCGCCCGGGGTTGCCGCACCGCCGCGCTGCTCGGGTGGGATCACGGGGTGAACACCGACCCGCAGTGGGACCAGGCGCTCGCAGAGCACGGGATGACGACCCACCCCGAATGGGTCTGCAATCATCTCGACTACTCCGGCCTCGGCGCGGGCTGGGAAGCGTTTCACCGGCTCTGGGACGCCCACCGGAAAAAGCCGGATTGCGTGATCGTCTCGGACGATCTCCTCTTCCGCGAAGTCTCGCTGGCAATCCTGAGCCGGCGGATCGACGTCCCCGGCAGGCTCAAGGTATTCACCCATTACAACAAGGGCTCGCGGGTCATCCTCCCCTTCCCGTGCGTCATTTACGAGGTGGACCCGGACAGCCACGCCCGCGAGCTCGCCGGGCTCTGCCGGGAAGCGCTCGGGCCCAATCCCCCCCCGGCCCGGCATATCCTCCTTTCGGTGGAGGTGCTCGAACACGGCGCTCACGATCCCCCCGTGGCGTAGAAACACCCCGGCACCCCGGCCCTCCCGGGGAGAGCCGCCGGGAAGATCGGATCGGAAAGGATCCCGACAAAATTTGTGAACACGCCCTGAATTTCCATTTGCCATCCAAAGTCCTCTTATGATTTAATGTTTCCAGTTATCCCATCATGCACCTCCCCATTCCTCTTTCCTCCCTGTTGCGTCCCGCGCTGATCGGCGCCGTGATGCTGAGTTGTCACCTGCCGCTGCGGGCCGAGATCGTCCCGGCGGAAAAACGGATGGCCAGCGGGCTTCAGAACGCCGCGGCCACCGCCTACTACCCCGCGCGCAAGGAGTTCTGGCTTCGCTTCAACTTCGATCGCAAGACCGTCCGCTTCCGCGAAGTGGTGGAGCTGGGGGCGGCGCTCAAGGAGGTGAAGGTGGACCTGCGCGAGAAGACCACCGGAAAGAGCGTGGCGGCCAAAACGCTCGTCTTCCCCCGGGACGCGGACCAGGATATTGCGATGGCGACCCCGGAACTGGAGGGCGACTACGAAGTGCGGATTGATTTTCTCACCGGCGAAAACACCGGCTACCGGATCACGCAGGATCTGCAACGGCGGAAATTCGCCTGGGAAGGGAACACGCTCGGGATTTCCGAGGCGGTGCCGCGGCCTTTCACGGAGGTAAGCGTAAAGGGAAGGGAAGTCGGCGTCGTGCTGCGGACCTACCGGATGAACGATTTCGGGCTGATGGATCAGATCGTGGCCGACGGGCGCGAGCTTCTCGCCGCCCCGATGGCGCTGCGCTATGAACTCGCCGACGGCAAGGCCGGGGAGTGGACCTCCCACACC
>Ga0206103_100338_pt1 | contig 29186 bp, 24 predicted proteins | sample 1B5Ametagenome_FD_148638 | JGI IMG/M metagenome (GOLD analysis project Ga0206103, IMG submission 148638) | Enriched microbial communities from leaf-cutter ant dump, University of Wisconsin, Madison, United States - 1B5A | ecosystem: Environmental > Terrestrial > Nest > Insects nest > Nest dump... | reverse complement strand
CCTTCGAGTGAGCCTCCCGCGAGGGAGGACCGGCGCACCCGGCGCCGCTCGGGGCCATGGCGCAATTGGTAGCGCACCTGCTTTGCAAGCAGGGGGTTACGGGTTCGAGTCCCGTTGGCTCCACTCAGAATGTGCCTCTGACCTGGGCAAACGCCCAGGCGGCACGGGCTGGCAAGCCGCCGGAGTCGCTGGATCCGCCACTTTCCCGCCGCTTCCAAACTCGTCGCGGACCGAGGCCGACGCACTACACCCACCCGGCGAGCCACTCGACGGTGTGCTCGATGACCGCGTCGAGGTCCGCCCGGTGGCGCACGAACCACTCGCAGTCGTCGCCACCGAGCACGACCGCCCACTGGTCCCGGCCGTCGGCCATGACGGTCACCGTCCGCTCCACGGCGGGGCAGCTCACGGCGGCGGTGGACCGCTCGCCAAGGCTCGCGATCAGGCCGATCAGGCTCGGACTGTCGTACACCTCGCCGCTGGCGACCGGTAGGTGGCTGGTCACGTCGACACGCATTCCGACGGGCGCGCCGACCACGACGTGCGGGCCGAGGTCGTCGGCCACAGCGACGCCGACGGCCAGCCGCACCGCGAGCTCAACCGGCAGCAGCGGGTCGCGCGGCAGCGCCGGGTCGTGCCCCCGCCGGAGGAGCCAGCGGGGCGGCAGCTTGGCCTCCAGCATCCACCGGGCGACGACGTGGCACCGGCAAGGCGCGGGCAGGAGCTCGAGGTCGTCCCGGGGCCCGACCACCTCCACGTGGCACCCATCTCTCAGCGCGCGGCGCAGCCGGCGGGCAAGTCGACGACGGGTGGGAGCGTCGTCGGTGAACGGCTTGTCGGGATCGTCGGGTACGACATAGGCGTAGCCGGTCATGGTTGCGCTTGCAGTCAGGCGACGGCGCGCTCGAGCGTGGCACGCAGGTCGCTGGCGCGGACGAGCTCGCGGACCGGCGGACCAACGATCGGGACCAGTGAGACTTCCACCGAGTCGGCCGCGCCAACCTCGAGTTGGGCGACGCAGACCCCCGGACGGGAGATGTCGACGACGTCGCCGGGGGCCAGCAGGGCGAGCACCTCCTCGATCTCGTCGAGGTCGGCGAGCGGGCGGCCGGGTTCGGTTCGGCCACCCCGCGGGGTGACCGCCCAGTCGAGGTCCGGCTCGGCTGGTGGGGCGAGTGGCACCGACACCAGGCCGGCCACGGCCGACGGGGACCCGGCGCGGGCCGTGCGGCTCGCCGCCGCCGCGGGCATCCGCGTCGAGCCGTACCGCCCGCCGACGGTTCAGGTAGTTGGGATCGCCCGCGACCTCGCCCGTGACGAGCGCGAGGCCCGCGAAGTGCTCACCGCCGCGACCGGTGAGATCGCGCCGGGCGCGGTCGTCCCGGACCTCGACCAGTGGGTGAACGCTCTGCTCGCCCTGGCCCGGGCTCAGGCCCGCGAAGCCCTGTGGCACGAGGTGATCGCTCCGCGTCTCGCACCCGCACGGATCGAGATCGCCGTCGACGACGTCGCGATCTACGTGACCACCCTCACGGACATCGACTGGGTCTACGAGTCATGGTGCCCGCTGCCGCCTACGGGCAGCGTCCCCGTCGCCCGCGCACTCGCGGCCGAGGCGAGCGTCCTGGCCGCAGTCAGACACGCGATCGTCCTCCTCAAGGGCGACGACGACGAGGACGAGGTGTCCCGATGAGCACCGGGCCTGCCATCACCGTGTACAGCCAGGGGGCGTGCGTGCAATGCAACGCCACCTACCGTGCCCTCGACAAGCTCGGTGCCGAGTACACGGTGGTGGACATCAGCGAGGACGCGGACGCCCGCGACTACGTGATGTCGCTCGGCCACCTGCAGGCCCCGGTCGTCATCGTCGACGGGGACAGTACGCTTGGACTCGCGGACATTGCACAGGCGGCCAACTGCTCCGGCACGAAGCGCGTCATGGAACAAGGGCCAAACAAGTGGTCCTGCGATTGGGGCACGGAGCCCTGGACCGACGACATCAACGGCGTCAAGTACATCTACCAGGGGGCATGATGGCAAGAAGGATGATCGCTGCCGCGGGGGCGTCGCTGCTGGCCGTGACGCTCGGTGCCTGCGGATCGAGCACAGTCGTCGCGGACGCGCCGGGATTCGACGTGCCGGAGCGTACGAACGAGTCGGGCCGGTACGTCTCGGTCGACGGTGCCGTCCCCATGAGCATCGACGAGCTCGCCGCAGAGTCGTCGCTGGTTGTCGCGGGGACGTTCGTCGAGGAGGTCGAGACGACGTCCGAGGGCGACATCATCGGGCAAGGCGGTGACCCCGGCGGGCTCCCGCTCGTGCTGTGGAGTTTCACCGTCGACCGCGTCGTCGACGGCGCCGAGTCCCTCGCGGGTACCACCATCCAGGTGACGCAGGCGCCCGGCGTGGAGGGCTACACCGCGAGCGCCTCGGAAGGGCTCGAGGCCGTCGTGTTCCTGAACCAGTACCCCGGCACCGACGTCTACGCGGTCGCCGGGCTGGGAGCAGGTGTGCTGGCCGACACCGAAGACGGCCTGCGGGCCGCTAACGCGACCACAGAAGATCTGCGGCGCGACGTCGCCGCCCACGACACCCTCGACGCGGTCGCGAGCATCGCGGCCGGGTAGCACCGACCACGTGGCGTACGCCGCGACGGGTTCACGACGGCGGCGTGCTCGGCGCGCCGCCGTCGTCGTCTCGCACGGGTGGTGCGCACACCCAATGACGAGCAGCACGGGGCGATCAGCTCGGTGCTGACCCCCGCTCGCCAACGACGACGGTCCCGGCTGCCGCGTCAACCTCGACAACCTCGAGTCCGCGGCGGGCCAGAGCCGCCCGGAGCTGCGCCTCGTCGCCCCCGCGGGCGACCCAGTCCGCCGGGAGCCGGAGCGTTCGCCGGGCCGGCGTGGTCCGTGGGGCTGGGGCCGGGGTGGTGGCCCGCCTCGCCTTCGCGACGCGTGCCGTCCGCGACGCCTCGGTCCGCTCGGCTCGGGCCGCGTCACGCGCGGCGCGAACCTCCAAGACAGCCTCCCTCCTGGCAGTCGCCTTGACCCGCCTGACTGCCTCCGCCTCGGCTGCGAGCACCTCGGGCGTGGTCCCCCCGTCTGGCCCGGTGGGCCGCCGGGCCGCAGCGGTGAGCCGGGCCACGAGGTCCGGACCGTCGACGGCCCGGTCCAGCCCGGATGCCTGGACCGCGGCCCGGGCCCTGCGGATCGCTGCGGCGGGCCACCGCCACGCGGTCCGGGGGTCGAGCTCGAGCGCGTCGGCCACCAGCAGCATCCAGGCCCGCCGGCCCAGGCCGTACCCAACGGCCGGGTGGCAAGACGCTCGGATCGCCGCCACGGCGAGGTCCGTCTGGTCGTCGTCCGCCAGCGCGGTCACCAAGGCCGCGTAGGGGGCGAGGTCCGCCTCGCGCTCCGCCGCATGCAGCAGCCGGTACGCCTGCGCAGAGCCGCGTCGGTGACCCACCTGACCGACCAGCCCCGCGGCGACCGCACGCCGCATCGCGGCCCGCGCGGCGTCAATGGTGGTCCCCATCACGACGGCGAGCCGTGGCAGCGGAACCAGCGGTGCATCCACAGCCGACCCGTCGTCGGCCAGGTTGTCGAGAACCCACCCGCCGACGATGACCGACGCCTGCCGCGCCCCATCGGCCCCCGCGCCCCGACCGAGCGGCGGCCCGGGTGGCGAGCCACACCTCGACATCGCTCGCGCGCCAGCGCAGGTGCTTGCCGAGGACGTGCGCGCGAGGAGCGACGCCGCGCTTGCGCCACGCGTAGATCGTCTCCACCGGTACCGTGAGGTACGCGGCGAGCTCCTCAGTCGTCAGGAACGGGTCGAGCGGCGCGCCGTCTCGTCGGTCAACTGTGGTCGTCACCCCGTACTAATGTGCGGCACGACCGATTTCTCAGGATGCGAGACGCAAGTCTCGCGATGCGGCAGTATCCGGTTCCGGTCCCGCCACTTTCCCGCCACTATCGACGCCAGACGATGACCACTAGCGCTGACCGAATCCCGCCGCGTTGCGCGCATCGCAGCAGGTCACGGTGCGTGATGACCGGTAACCCGGAGCGACGACCGGGACGGCGACCCTAACAGGGGGTTAGGGGTTCGAGTCCCCTTGGCTCCACCCAGAATGGGTATCTGACCTGCAGGAGCACCGGCGCAGGTCGGGCAGACCGCCCTGCACTGTGGGCACGCCCTGTGCGTGATCCTCTTCTTCGCGCCTGGCCGACCTGTCGGTCAGGCAGCGCACGGGTCGCCTCGAGAGAGGCGAGAAGGGCAGGAAGTAGACCCCGGCGTTGCGCCAGTCGCACAACCGCAGTCCGGTTCACCAGTCTCAACCGGTAATCGGCGACCAGTCCCTTCGACGTGCGGGTCGCCGGCCGTCGCCCACGCGGGCTCGACTCGCGGTGGCGGCCGCCATCTCGACCGTCACGGTGCCCGTGCCGCGGTCCACCGCGACCACGCACCTCTGGAAGCGCCGGTGCCGGTCGGGATCTGCTCACGCGCCCCAGACGGTGGCGCACATGTCGCTTGTGGTGCATATCCGTGGATGTGTACTGTGAGACTCATCTACGGAAGTGGACCACGATGCACGCGAGGGGGTGACCAGATGCGTGTACGCACCATGGTTGACCTCGGTGCGCTCGTGCGCGACTGCCGCGAACGCGCCGGCTTGACGCAGGTAGACCTGGCCCGCCGTGCCGGCGTCTCACGCGAGTGGCTCGTCAAGGTGGAGGCCGGACGTACGCCAGCCGAGATGCCACGAGTGCTGGACCTGCTCGAGGAGCTCGGCATGGTCATGGACGTCCACGGTCAGGGGACCTGATCGATGGCCGACCGCAACCTGGCCGTCCACATGGACGGCGTCTTCGCCGGCACGATGACGATGACCGGCTCGGGCAACCTCACGTTCACCTATGACGAGGACTACCGCCGCGACCCCGCTGCCACCCCGTTGTCCCTGTCGATGCCCAAGGCCACCGCGCGTCACCGACGAAGCGCGGTGCTCCCCTTCATCACCGGCCTGCTTCCTGACAACGAGCAGGCACTCGGCTCCCTGGCGACCACCTACCAGGTCTCGGCGAGGTCGCCCTTCGCGCTCCTGGAGCACGTCGGAGGCGACGTCGCCGGAGCGCTCCAGATCCTGCCCGTCGACCACCCCAGCACCGACCGCGATGCCGACAGGTCCGCCTCGGAACCGATCGGGGACGACGAGGTCGCGCTCGACCTGTCCAAGGTCATCGACGCCTACCGCACCGGTCGGCCGCTGCACGGACGCGAGCGCCTGCGCATGAGCCTGGCTGGCGCCCAGCCCAAGATCGCCCTCACGATCGCGCCAGACGGCACATGGCGAAGACCCGGTCCCGGCGCACCGACCACCCACATCCTCAAGGCCGAGTACGTCACGCCCCGCACTGCCGCCGACGAGCGCTATCCCGACCTGATCACGGTCGAGCTCTTCAGCCTCGCCGTTGCTCGTCACGTCGGACTGCCCACCCCGGACGCCCACATCTGGACCTCTCCGGACGAGCAGGTCCGCGCCCTCGTCCTGTCCCGGTACGACCGCGAGGTCGGAGACGACGGGCTCGTGCGCCGCTTGCACCAAGAGGACCTGTGTCAGGCGCTGTCGGTCCCGCCGTCCAAGAAGTACCAGCGACGGGACGGCGGTCCGGGCGTCGACGCGCTCGGTCAGCTGCTGCGCTCGAGCCTCACCCGCAGCGACCGCACCCGGGTCGCGCGGGACTTCCTGGCGCTGCTGACCCTGAACATCGCGATGGTCAACACCGACGCCCACGCCAAGAACTACTCGCTGATGCTCGCTGGCGGTGGGGTGCGCCTCGCGCCTGCCTACGACGTCCTGTCGTTCGCCCCCTACGAGACCTTCGATCCCGCGCTCGGACCAGTCGAGTTCCCCATGCGGATCGGGACCACGTACAAGCTCCCGGAGATCTTCGCGAGCACCATCGCCAGCGAGGGTCTCAGGCTCGGCCTGAACCTCGACGAGTCCCGCGACATCGTCGAACGGGTCGTCGCCGCAGTGCCGCAGGCGTTGGAGGCCGCCCGCGCCGACCTCGTCGACATGCCCGGGAGCGCACATCTGATCGACACCGCGGTGTGCAACCTACGACGCATCTCACCGCTGCATCCTGACCCGCCCGCCATCTTCGTTCCCGCCGTCGAGCTGGGCGACGAGCGCGCGTAGGTACGGCGCCGACTCCGCTCCGGCTCTGACGGGCGCCGTGCCGTCGCCCCGGCAGGATTCGGTGCGTCGATCCACGGCGCTGTTCTCACGGCTCAAGACGTGGCGAGGGTGTTATGAGCCGTTCGCCCCGATCTGCGGCGTTGTGGCGGGGTGAAGTCTGGCGGGTCCGGGGATCGCTCGGACCATGGTCCCTTAGGGTGAACGCGTTCAGTTCTGAACCTGTTCATACTTCGGGTCTGGTCGCATCGACAACGTAGCCCGCATCCGACCTGCGCGGACGGATCTGGCTGCGTCATTGAACGACCGGCCCTCGGTCCTGAGGGATGGCATGGCGTCCACGTCGCACGGCAACGGTTCAATCGGGCAGGGGCGGGCGTCGCACCGTCCCCGGCACCGGGAGGACCGACTCCTGCGACGCGTGCGCCAGGGTGGGCTGCGGTCCGTCGCCCTGGTCGTGAGCGCGCTGATGGTGCTCGTCGGGTCGGTCACGACCGTCGCGGTCGCCGCCGAGCCGACGGTCGTGTTCAGCGATGCGGGGCTCACGCTCACGGTCACGAACTTCGACACGTACCAGGGTCAGCCCGTCGCGAAGCCCGGCGAGACGTACACGCTGCAGCTCGCGTACCAGGGGCCGAGCAACGCCGGGCGTGCGGTCGTGATCGACGTACCCGACGGTGTCGACCTGAGCGGATCCTTGACCTTCCCGAGCAACGGGGCTGTCGACTCGGCGGTGGCCGCACCGGACGGCTCGACCATCACCGTGACGTTCAAGGACCCGATCCCCGAGGGGTCCAACCAGGGATTCGTCTCCGTGCAGTTCACGGTCGACGCGCTCGACGACGGCCCCGGCACGGAGTCGCTCGCGTGGCAGGTCGACGGGGTTCCCCACCCGCTGACGATCGTCGTCGGCGATCCCGACGGCTTCTGGGACGAGACCGCCGACTCGCTCGGCAAGTCGGGCGGGCTCGTCGGGGGCGTCAACCTGAACAGCGTGATCACGATCGACGGGACCGGGACGGCCGTCCTCGACACCGCCGCGCTGGACACCCTCCTCGACTCGCTCAGCCTCACGTACACGGTCGACGTCGTCTCGGTCGCGGGCGGCACGTACGACTTCGAGGACACGCTGCAGGACGGGCTCGTCTTCGACCCGGCGTCCTTCTCGATCCGGACCACGTCGTGGTCCGCCGACGGGCTCACCTCGACCGTCGGTCTGGCGACGCCGTTCATCCCGACGATCACGGGGACGAGCGCGAGCGACGAGCTCACCCTCCCGGCTCGGTCGAGGTCCACGATCACCTACAGCGTGCGCGCCGCGACCGGTGCCGACCGTGCGGACCTGGTCGCCGCGGTCCAGTCGGCGTTCGAGGCCGCGACGATCGGTGAGCTCGACGGCGGCAGCTTCACGGTGCGCCTCACGAACGACGCGGTCGTGACGCCGCCGACAGGCCCGGACCTCGAGGGCTCGAGCACGGTCGACGTCGTGGGCCAGCGTGCGGCGCTCCCCGGACCCAACACGGGTGCCGCGTTCCGCAAGTCGGTCGACCGCAACCTCAACGACGTCGAGAAGACCGCGCAGCGCAACGCGGACGGCACGTTGGACGCCGCCGGGCAGGAAGCGCTCACCTACACGCTGACGGCCGACCTGCGCGAGCTCGACCCGACGAAGCACGCGAATGCCTTCGACGCCCGGTTCCTTCCCACGAGGGACGTCATCGTCTCCGACACGCTGCCGGCCGGCATCGAGTGGACGAGCGCGGGTCCGACGGTCCTGGCCGAGGGAACCGCGCTCACGCTCACGGAGTTCCTCGGGACGGCCGCGACGTTCGCGACGACGAGCACGCCCGGCCAGTGGCTGCTCGACGGTGCCACGTTCATGATGAACGTCGGCCATGACGTCGACTCGGTCTATGCGATCGAGCTCGACGCGCGCGTCGTCGCCCTCCCCGCATCGGGTACGGGGGTGGAGGTCACGTCGAACCCGGGCGACAAGCAGTGGGTCGCCACGCGCTACCGGCTGACCAACACCTCGCGCTTCGCCTACCACGACGCCTGGAACCGGGACCGGACCTACTCCCCGAGCGTGACCAGCTCGTTCGTCGTCGCCAAGCCGGACGGCGAGACGATCGACTGGAGCAGCCAGTTCGACAAGGCGGCGTCGGGCACCTACCAGGCGACGGTCGGCCAGAGCCTCGGCATCCCGTTCGTGTTCACGGTCGGCCAGCAGGTCGAGACCGACCTCGCGAAGTCGACGATCACCGACCCGCTCGACGCGACGGTGTTCGACGTCGGTGCCCCCGACTTCCTCGACCGCATCCAGATCTCGGGCACGTACGACGGGCGGCCCGTGACCAAGGCGGACTTCGGCCTCGCGCTGGGCGCGGTCGTCGACGGCCACGCACCGCTCGACCTCACGACGTCGGCGGCGTTCGTCGCCCGCGAGGGCGTGTCCGGTGCGCTGACGAAGCGCCTGAACCTCACCGTCACGATCCCGACTGTCGTGTTCACCGGCAAGCAGACGCTCGCCATCGACAACAGCGCGACGCTGCACGGCGGCGACGACGCGCGCTGGGACTGGGTCTCGGTCGCCTCGGCGCGTGCCACGAGCTACGGCGACGAGCTCGAGGTCACCAAGGTCGTCGACAGCGGTGACGGCTGGCGCAAGAGCGTCCGCATCGCCCCGGACAGCTCTGCTGACGGCCGCATCCTGAAGTACCGCATCGAGGTCGTGCCGCACGGCACGTTCTCGGGCCTCGACCAGCTCCTGTTCGACATCACGGACACGCTGCCCGACTCGGTGGACTTCCTCGGCTTCACGGATGCGGGTGGATCGGTCGTCGACGCGACCCAGATCGACCTCGCCCGGGGTCTGCGCGCGAAGTTCGATGCGACCACCGGACGCGTGACGATCGTCAACAACTCGCGCCAGAGCCTGGGCAGCGACCCGATCACGCTGTACTACGCGGTCCAGATCATGCACTGGACCGAGAACCTCGGGATCGTGAACTCGGTGGACGGCGTCAAGGCCGTCGTCACACCGACGGACGACTACCCGCTCGTCATCGAGAAGCTCGACGCCACGGGCTCGAGCAACCCGGACGGCAGCACGCGCGCGCCGATCACGGACCGCGACGCCCGCTTCACCGTCACCGGCCCGGACGGGGTCGTGACGACCGAGGCGTACGTCGTCGACGGGCTCGTCGTGGTCGACGACGGCGACGGGGGAGACACGACGATCGTCGTGCCCGACCCGGGCGAGTACACGGTCGTCGAGACCGTCGCGCCGCGCGGCTTCGTGCTCGACCCGACGCCGACGACGATCACGGTCGTCGCCGACGAGGCACCTGACGCCGTGCAGATCTACGACTCGCCCGCAGCCCCCGAGAGCGTCACCGTCGGTGACCGCGTGTGGGTCGACGAGGACCGGGTCGGTGACCAGACGCTCGGCGAGCCCGGTATCCCGGGCGTGGTGCTCCGCATCGTCGGACCCGACGGCGGGCCCGTGACGGACGTCTCCGGACGCCCGGTCGGGACCAGGACCACCGACGGGTACGGCAACTACCTGTTCGAGCACCTGCCGGTGCTGCAGGCCGACGAGCACTACACGGTGCAGATCGTGCAGGACGACCCGTCGACGATCGCGGCGCTCACGCCGTACGTCCCGACGATCCCCGGCGTGGGTCCGCGCACCAGCGACTCGTCGCTGTGGGAGGCCTCGTCGGAGGGTCTGACGACCGGCGGCGAGGAGGACCTGACGCTCGACTTCGGGTTCGTCCAGAAGACGTACGCGCTGGGTGACGTCGTGTGGATCGACAAGGACTCCGACGGCACGCAGGACGCGGGCGAGCCCACGCTCGACGGTGTGGGGGTCGAGCTCTACCTCGTCGGGACGGGCGGCCTGCTGACGCCGGCCACCGACGTCTTCGGCGACCCGGTCGCCCCGCAGACGACGCTCGCCGACGGTCGGTACCTGTTCGACGACCTGCCGGCCGGCGACTACCGCGTGCGGTTCGTGCTCACACCCGCGCAGTCGGACCTCTACCGGTTCACGTCGGTGCGTGACGTGCGCGCCGCGAGTGCCGAGGCGGACTCCGACGCGGAGGTCGACACCGACCCGGCCGTGGGGGAGACCCGCACGATCACGCTCGACGACGAGACCGTCGGCCTCACCGGCACCTACGACCGCCCGTTCACCGCGACGCAGGGCGTCGACCCGACGTGGGACGCGGGCGTCGTGCGGCGCTCGGTCTCCGTGGGCGACCTCGTCTGGGTCGACACGACCCGCGACGGGCGGCAGACGCCCGGCGAGCCCGGGATCCCGGGGGTCGTGCTCGAGCTCGTCGGACCCGACGGCCTGCCCGTCACCGACGTCTACGGCGACCCCGTCGGCACGCAGGTGACGGGTCCGGACGGGACGTACCTGTTCCCGAACCTCCCGGTCCTGCAGCCCGACGAGTCCTACACCGTCCGGATCGTCACGACCGACCCGGGCACGCAGGACGCCCTGCGGCCCTACCTGCCGACGGACGCGCACGCACCGGGTGGCCGGACGGGCGACTCCGACGACTGGGAGGCGAGCAGCGAAGGCCTCACCGTCGACGGTGAGCACGACCCGACGCTCGACTTCGGGTTCGTCGTGAAGTCCTACGCGCTGGGCGACGTCGTGTGGGTCGACGACGACACGGACGGCACGCAGGACGCCGCCGAGACGCCGCTCGTCGGTGTCGGCGTCGAGCTCCTGCTCGTCGACGCGGACGGTGACCTCGTCCCCGCGCTCGACGTCCTCGGGAACCCCGTGCCCGCACGGACGACCGACGCCGACGGCCGGTACCTGTTCGACGACCTCCCGGCCGGCGACTACCGCGTGCGCTTCACGCTCACCGAGCAGCAGGCCGCGCGCTACGCGTTCACGAGCGTGCGTGACCCGCGCGCGACGACCGCGAGCGACTCGGACGCCGTCGCGGGCAGCGACCCGGCGGTGGGCCTGACGCGGGTCGTCGTCCTCGGTGACAGCACACCCGGACTGACCACGGTCTACGACCGCCCGTTCACGGCCACGCAGGGCGTCGACCCGACGTGGGACGCGGGCGTCGTGCACCGGTCGGTGTCCGTCGGTGACCGCGTGTGGGTCGACCGGGACCGTGACGGGCGCCAGACGCCCGGCGAGCCCGGCATCCCCGGGGTCGTGCTGCGCATCGTCGGCCCCGACGGTCAGCCCGTCGTCGACGTGGACGGCCACCCGGTCGACCCCGTGACCACGGACGAGGACGGCGGCTACCGGTTCGGCAGGCTCCCCGTGCTCGAGCCCGGCCAGTCGTACACGGTGCAGATCGTGCGCGACGACCCGTCGACCGTCGCGGCGCTGCGCCCGTACCTGCCGACCGGCGCCCACCGCGGTGACCGCGAGGGCGACTCGTCGGACTGGGAGGCGTCGTCACAGGGCCTGACCGTGGGTGACGAGCACGACCCGACGCTCGACTTCGGGTTCGTCCTCGCCGACCCGCCGGTGGTCGACGACGACGACCTCGGTGGCGACCCCGCACCCGTCGGACCGCCCGAGAAGCTCGCGGTGACGGGTACCGAGGCGATCGGTACGGGCCTCGCGGCGCTGCTGCTCCTCCTGGTCGGCGGCACGGCGATCGCACTCAGCCGCCGCCTCGCTCGTCGGGACTGACCGCACACCGGCCCGGGACGCTCCCCCGTCCCGGGCCGCGTGGGAAGACTCTTCGGATGAGCACGTCGCCGAGACCTTGGCCGTCAGGTCCGTCGCCGGAGCGGGTCGCCGCGATGCGGGCTCAGTAGCTGACTCCGGGTGGCCTGGTCGTCCGGGAGGATGCGCTCGAGTCGAGCGCGTCCTGACCCATTACCGCTCCGCTGCGGCCGCCGAGTTCGGGACGCCGGCGAGCCTCACGACGATCGCGCGGCTGTCCGTCGTTGGGTGAGCGGGGTGCGGAGTCCGGGGTGCCGGGTCAGGTGTCCGAATGGCGGGCGCGGGTCGTGATCTCCGCCAGGACGCGTGCCGGGTAGACGGGGACGGGCATCGGGGTGTCGTGGCCGTCGTCGAGGGTCGACCACTGCCAGGACGGGGTGACCGACGCTCGTCGGCCCTCGGTGAGCAGCCGCAGGTCGAGGAGCATCGCGTACCGGTACCCGAACCGGCGCTGCAGCGCCTGCGCGGTCGCGATACCCGGGCCGGGGTCGTCGTCGGACGCCGAGTCGACCGCGACGTGCACGAGCAGCAGGTTGTGCTCGGGTCCGAGCATGCCCCGGTGGTGGACGATGAGGTTCGGGACGTGCCCGTCGTACTGCACGGACGACTCGAGCATCATCCCGGAACGGTCGTACTCGGAGTCCACGTCCCAGGTGCGGTCGACCGTCTGCCGCACGTACCAGCCGAGCTGGAACGCGATGGTGCGCACGCTGGGACGGCTCGTCCCGGTCGTGGGCGTGAACAGCGTCCATTCCTCGACCAGGGTGTTCGTCAGCGCGATGCGCACACGCGACTGCAGGTCGCCGAGGTCCATGACCGGACGCTATCGGCGCCGCGAACCCCGGGCCTGGGCCTTTCGGCGAGAAGTCAGGTCAGCCCGACGAACGCGCGCAGCGGCTCGATGCCGTCCAGCGTGACCTTGGGCCGCAAGGACATCGGCCGCGACGACCATGCGGCCCGGTCCATCCGGTAGCGCAACGACGTCACCGCCCGACCTTCGCGCGCCACGGTCGTCGCACCGTCGGCCCGGTACCCGAGCCGGCGAGTCACCCCGTTCGACGGCCCGTTGTCCTCGAACGCGGCCGTCGTCGCATGCTCGGCGTCGAGCCCGTCGAACAACAGGTGCAGGACCGCGAGCCGCATCAGGGTGCCCCAGCCCCGGCCCTGGTGGCGCAGGCCCAGCCAGGATCCCGTCTCCGCGGAACGGGTCACGGCGAACTGCTCGGTCACGAAGCCCTGCGTGCCGATCAGCTCGCCGTCCACCAGCACACCGAGCTCGAGCGCCCAGCGATCGCGAGTCCACGAGGCGCGCTGGCGCCAGTGGTACTGCAGGACCGAGCGGCGGACCTCGTCGGGAGCTCCGCGCGTCCACGGGACGTTGAACGGCATGCGGTCGGGTGCATGGATTCCGTCGGTGGCGAGGTCGGCGAGGCGGCCGAGCAGCTCGTCGGACAGGAACCGCAGCTCGAGGGGACCGCACGTGACGTGCACGCCGGCCGGTGGCCACTGCTCTGCGGACGTCATCGCATCAGCCAACCGGCTTCGCGGGCCCCCCGACAAGGGCATTTGTCGACCGACGGCCGAGGGGGCCGGCCCGTGCGGGCCGACCCCCTCGGGTCGTGGTGCGGTCAGGCCTGCGTCAGGCGCAGGTCGTGCCGTTGACGGTGAACACCGTCGGGGTCGGGTTGCTGCCCGTGTGGGTGCCCTGGAAGCCGATCTCGGTGCTCGCGCCCGGGGCCAGCGTCGCGTTCCAGGACAGGCCGGTCGCCGAGATCGTCGAACCGGTCTGCGACCAGTCCGCGCTCCAGCCCGAGGACAGCTTCTGCCCGGCCGAGAAGTCGAACTTCAGGGCCCAGGTCAGGGGCGCGGTCCCCGTGTTGGTGATCTTGATCGACGTGGTGAAGCCCGTGTTCCACGAGTTCGGCGTGTACGTCACGGCGCACGTGCCGGCGGGGGTGTCGCCGAGCGTGCGGAACGTGACGGGCGCCGACGCTGCCGACGTGTTCCCGGCGGCGTCGACCGCGCGCACCACGTACGAGTACGCGGTGTCGGCGGTCAGGCCCGTGAGCACGGTCGACGGCGTGGTGGGCGACGCGACGAGCGTCTGCGTCGTCCCGACGACCCGCAGCACCTCGTACGCCGCGACACCGCTTCCGGCATCGGTCGACGGGGTCCACGTGAGCGTCGCACCGGTCTTCGTGATGCCTGACGCGGTCGGCGTGCCGGGGACCGTCGGGGCCGTCGTGTCGGCGGGTGCGGCGGTCGTCGTGAACGTGACGTTCGCCGAGGCGGCGGACACGTTGCCCGCGACGTCGCGCGCCTTGACGTTGTACGTGTAGGCGGTCGACGGCAGGAGCCCGACGAACGACGTCGACGTGGTCGTCGGGGAGGCGACGAGCGTGCTCGTCGTGCCCTGGACCCGGTAGACGTCGTAGCCCGCGACGCCCGAGCCGGCGTCGGTCGACGCCGCCCAGGTGAGCGTGGCGCTCGTCGACGTGACGGCCGACGCGACGGGCGTGCCCGGCACGGTCGGCGCGGTCGTGTCGACGGGCACCGCGGTCGTCGTGAACGTGACGCTCGGCGACGCCGCGGACACGTTGCCCGCCGCGTCGCGCGCCTTCACGGTGTACGTGTAGGCGGTGCCGGCGGTCAGGCCGGTGAGCGTCGTCGTGGTGGTCGTCGGGGAGGCGACGAGCGTGCTCGTCGTGCCCTGGACCCGGTAGACGTCGTACGCGGCGACGCCCGTGTCGTCGCTCGACGCGGCCCACGTGAGCGTCGCGCCGCTCGTCGTGACGGCCGAGGCCACGGGCTTGCCCGGGGCGGTCGGGGCGGTGGTGTCGCCCGGCGTCGTGCCGGTCGGCTCCGTGCCGAAGACGAGCTTCCCGCCGTCGTAGAGCGTGATCGCGGGTGCCTTGGCGAGGCCGGTCGAGGTCAGACCGATGAACGACGGGTCGTTCGTCGCGTCCCACCCGGCCGGGCCCGTGAGGCGGAACTGCAGCTCACGACGGTGCTGCGACTGACCACCCGGGTAGATGTTCTGCCCGACGCACGACAGCTCGACGTAGCCGAGCGTGCCGCCCGCGCTGACGCCCTTGCCGGACTGCGCGCCGCACTCGGAGTAGTTCGAGGTCAGCGTGACGTCCGAGGCCGCGAAGCCGTCGGTCTTGAACCAGTAGCGCACGGTCGCGTTCTTGAGCGAGCGGGCCGGGAACGCCGACTGGTTGCGGACGATCGCCTTGATCTCCGTGAACGTGCCGCTCGGCGGCTGGTTGAGCTGCGCCTCGACGAACATCTGGTCGCCGTCGGGCTGCTCGGGCGTCGGGAAGCTCGCGAGCGGCGTGCCGCCGTACTCGTCGACCAGGTACGCGAGCGCCGAGGAGAAGCCGGCGTTGTAGTCCGTCGCGACCTCGTTGGCGACGTAGTCCTGACGGTCGTCCTTGTACGCGTCGTTCGCGGAGCCGGGCCCGCCGACGAGCGCGCCGTACAGCACGTGCCGGTCCTCGACCGGCGTCGTGATCGAGTCGAGCCACGAGCCGTGCGCCGTGCGGTGGTGCGGCTTGGTCGGCGGGTTCGTGCCGAAGCCGACGACGTACGACGACTTGCGCGGGTTGTCACCGAGCGCGTAGTTGATCTGCCGCACGCCGAAGTCGTGGTACCGCGCCTTGAGCGTCGCGTCCGCGATCCAGTCGGAGTACACGAGCGCGACGAACGAGGTGTTCGCCGCGTAGCGCAGCGCCCCCCACGAGTCGACTACCGCCTCGCCACCGGGCGAGTAGGCGACGCGCTCGCCGTTGACGCCGACCGTCCAGAAGTTCAGCCAGCGGTTCGCGTCGTCGACGTACTTCTGCTTGCCCGTCTCCATCGCGAGCAGCGCGTACGTCGCGAACTGCTTGTTGTCCCACGCGACGGTCCACTTGTAGGACCGCGTCGTCGACTGGTTCTCGGTGCCGAGCTTGTCGTACTCCGACTCGGCCTTCGCGAGGTACGTCGCGTCACCCGTGGCCTTGTAGAGCCAGTACGCGCCCCACACGAGCTCGTCCTGGTAGCCGGACCACGACTTGTAGTACGCGGCGGCGCCCGTGACGCAGTCGCTGTACGCGCCGCGGTACGTGTCCGCGAACGAGTAGAGCTGCTTGGCGTGCGTGACGAGCTTCGCGGCGTACGTCGGGTCGCTCTTCGCGAACACCATCGACGACGCGGCCATCGCGGCGGCGGTCTCGCCGGCCACGTCCGAGCCGGGGCACGACGCCGTGATCTTGTACGCCGGGCGGTCCATCGTCATGACCTCGGCCGGCCCCCACCACTTGTGGTCCGCCTCGCCGTCGCCGACCTGCACGTACAGCTCGTTGGGCGCGGTGTGCGCCTTGATGAAGTAGTCGTTGACCCAGCGCAGGTTGCCCTGCAGCTCGTCCATCTGGCCGGCCTTGGTGTAGCCGTCCGGGCTCGCGACGGCACCCCACGCGAGCATCGTCGTGGTGAACGCCATCGGGAAGCCGAACTTCACGTGGTCGCCCGCGTCGTACCAGCCGCCCGTGAGGTCCTTGCCGACGTCCGAGCCGTCGGTCAGCCCGGAGTCGCCGCGCCACGAGACGGGGTAGTTCTCGGGCAGGTCACCGGACGCCTGCGCCTGGTAGAAGAACATGGACTTCTGCAGCGCCTCCGCGTAGTTGAACGCCGGGGCGGCGCTCGCGGAGGTCGCGAGGGGGACGGCGACGAGCGTGGTCGCCGTGAGGGCGAGGCTCAGGCCGGCGGCGACGCGGGCGGGCCCGCGTCGCTTGGTGTGGGGGGACTCGTTTCGGCGACGCATGTGCTCCTCTTCCCGACGCGCGGACAGTGGCGGCCGCGACCGGGGGAGGTCGCTCCGGTGCGACACGCCAGGCGAATCGTCGGCTGGGGTCGTCCGGGGGCACAACGCTCTAAACGATTCATCACGGCTGACGTGGGCCTCCCGCGCGACGGCGTCACCCGGACAGCCGTCAGGGGCGCCCGGACCTGCGCGGCCGGACGCCCCTGACGAGCGGTGCTCGCGGTCAGTCCGCGTCGGGCTCCGCGGTCGGCTTCTTCGGGGCCGCGCGCCGCGTGGTCCGACGAGCCGTCGCCGTCGCGTCCTTCGCGGCCTCCTTCGCCGCGTCCTTCGCGTCGGACAGCTTCTCCGTGAGCTCCTCCTTGGCCTCGCCGACCTTCTCGGCGAGCTCGTCCTTCGCGTCGCTCAGGGACTCCGCCGCCTTCGCCGCGGCCTCCTTGCCCTTGGCCACCGCGGTACCCGCGGCCTCGCCGAGCGCGTCGGCCGCGTCACCCGCGGCGTCGGCGGTCCGCTCGCGCAGCGAGTCGTGGTGCGTGCTCGTCGTGCCCGACGAGCCCAGCGCGTCCGTGGGCTCCCACGGCTCGGCCCACGGATCGACCTCGTCGCGCGACCGACGCCACGCGACGACGACCGCGCCGATCCCCAGCAGGCCCGCGACCAGCAAGAACACCTTCGCCCCGGTGTGCTTCTTCTGCTTCTCCGCCGCCGCCGTCACGAGAGCCGCCGCGCTCGCCGCGCTCGCCGCCGCCTTCGTCGATGCCGCGTCGACAGCCTTCTCCGCGGCCGCACCCGCGCGGTCGGCAGCGTCGTTGACGGCCTGCACGAGCCGGGGCAGGACCTCGTCGACGAGCTTGTCGTGCGCCGCGTCGATCGCGGGCGTCGCGACCTCGGCCGCGTGCTCGACCTTCGGGGCGGCCGCCTTGACGCTCTCCTTGTACAGGTGGTCGACGCGGGGCAGGAGCCAGTCGACGAACGACTCGACGCGCGGTGCGGTCCACTCCTTGGCGTGCACGGCCGCGTCCGCGGCCTTCGTCGCCGCCGTGGCGCTCGCGTCCTTGATGGTCCCCGCCGCCGCCTTCGCGTGGTCTGCGGCGAGACCGGCCTGCTTCTTCAGCTGGTCGGTGTCGACGTCGATGTTCGGCCGGCTCTTGAACGGCATGTCCACTCCCCACAGGTCAGCGTGATGACCTCCCACTCTGCCACCAGGACGACGCGCGTGCAGCGGTCCGGGTGCAGGGTCGCGCGCGGGCTCGCGTGCGAGACTGACGCCATGTTTGCGACCCTGCACACGACGGCCGGTGACATCCGGATCGAGCTCTACCCCCACCACGCGCCCAAGACGGTGGCGAACTTCGCCGGCCTCGCGACGGGCACGCAGGAGTGGACGGACCCCGCGACGGGCGAGAAGCGCACCGACCCGCTGTACGCGGGCGTGATCTTCCACCGCGTGATCGAGGGCTTCATGATCCAGGGCGGCGACCCGCTCGGTCGCGGCACCGGTGGCCCCGGCTACAACTTCGACGACGAGATCCACCCCGAGCTCGGCTTCTCCGAGCCGTACCTGCTCGCGATGGCGAACGCGGGCAAGCGCCTCGACCCGATCACGGGCAAGGTCGGCGGCACCAACGGCTCGCAGTTCTTCATCTCGGTCGCCGCGACGCCGTGGCTCAACGGCAAGCACACGATCTTCGGCAAGGTCGCGGACGACGCGAGCCGGGCCGTGGTCGACGCGATCGCGACGGCGCCGACGCGCCCCGGTGACCGTCCGGTGACGGACGTCGTCATCGAGTCGGTCTCCATCGAGGACTGACGCTGAGCGACAACCTCTCGTCCGAGCAGGCACCGGTCTGCCCGCGCCACCCGGACCGCGTCGCGTACGTGCGGTGCCAGCGGTGCGGGCGGCCGGTCTGCCCGGACTGCCAGCGGCCCGCCGCCGTCGGCGTCCAGTGCGTCGACTGCGTGCGCGAGGCCGCGCAGGGGCAGCGCACGCTGCGCACGCAGTTCGGCGGCGTGATCCACCCCGGCGTCCGGCCCGTCGTGACCGTCGCGATCATCGCCGTGTGCGTGGCCGCGTACGTCGCGCAGCTGTCCGTCCCGCTGTTCACCGAGCGGTTCCTGTACTCGCCCTTCTGGGGACACGTCCAGCCGTTCCGGTTCCTGACGGCCGCGTTCCTGCACTCCGAGGGGTCGTTCTTCCACATCCTGCTCAACATGGTCGCGCTGTGGATGGTCGGCCCGTACCTCGAGGTGCAGCTCGGCCGCGCCCGCTACGTCACGCTCTACCTGCTGAGCGCGGTCGGTGGCAGCGTCGTCGTGCTCGCGTCCGCCGCGCTCGGGTTCTCGAGCTGGTACGGCGGCGTGGTCGGTGCGTCGGGCGCGATCTTCGGGCTGTTCGGCGCCGCGTTCGTCGTGATGTGGCGCTCGGGGCACCAGGCCCAGAGCATCCTCGGCGTCATCGCGGTGAACATGGTGTTCAGCTTCGTGGTGCCCGGCATCTCGTGGCAGGGCCACCTCGGCGGTCTGATCGTGGGCGCGCTCGTCGCCGCGGGCTACGCGTTCGCACCGCGGGACCGACGGCGCCTCGTCGCGCTGTGGCTCCCCGTGGTGGTCGTCGTCGTGCTGCTCGCGCTCGTGGCCTGGGCCGACGCCCAGGCGCCCGAGGACGTCCGCGAGCTGTGGACCCTGCCTGTGGACATCCTGTGGAAGCTCACGACCCAGGGCGGCTGATCACCGTCCACAGGACGACTCACAGCTGTGGAATTACACCGGTGTAGTTATCCACAGGAGTGTCCACTGCTGGGGACGACGAGCCTGCGCCACGACGCCGGGGTCGACGTGCTCGTGAGTTCGCGGGTGTGGTGCCGGCTTCGCGGCCCAGGGCTCGCGAATGCGACGCCGGACCCGCGAACTCACGTGGGAGGCGATGCGTGAGTCGGTGCGGGGCGGCGGCGGGGGCCGCAGCGGCGGGTGGGGGCTCAGCGCCAGCGGGTGGTCATCGCGAAGCCCGCGATGATGAGCGCCGCGCCCACGACCAGGTTCCACGAGTCGATCGGCAGGGGCAGCGTGGAGCCGTTCGTCGAGCGCCCGATGTAGAACACGACGATCCACACGAGGCCGAGCAGCATGAGGCCGAGCATCACCGGCACCCACCAGCGCGGGTTGGGCTGCGGGGCGGCCTTCGCCGGGGGCGGGGTGTAGGTCGCCTTCTTGCGGGACTTCGACTCGGGCACCGAGATCTCCTGCTCTACGACGTGACCGCGGGCACGGTCCCACCGGACGGATCGGGGCGGCGTCGCCGACGAGCCGGCCCGGCGGTCCTCGTCGGACCGGCAGGCTGCCCCGGACGGTCGGCGCCGTCGCCTAGCGTAGTGGGCGAGAATACCCTGCCCGCCCGACGCCGGAGAGAGGACGACGACCGTGATGGAGCGATCGCACCGCGCCCGGCGACACGTCGCGCGGGGCACGGCGTCGGTCACGGTCGTGCTGGTGCTCGCGGGTGCGCTGTTCGCCGCGAACGCCAAGTTCGCGCGCGCGTCCGCGGGGGAGCGGCACCCGGAGGACCTGCGCGAGCTCACGGTCGCCGAGGTGGAGCGCGTCGAGGGCCTCACGGTCGAGGTCGACGGCCTGCGCGGTGAGGTCGACCGGCTGACGGCCGCGCAGGCACGGGCCGCGGGCACGACGATCCCCGACCCGCCCGTGGCGTACGGCATCGAGTCCGGCGTGGTGCCCGTGACGGGAGCCGGGCTCACGGTCACGCTCGACGACGCACCGGCCGACCAGCCCGGGCTCGACGGCATCTCGCCCGACGTGCTCGTCGTGCACCAGCAGGACCTGCAGTCCGTCATGAACGCGCTGTGGGCCGGGGGCGCCGAGGCGATGTCGCTCATGGGGCAGCGCGTCATCTCGACGAGCGCGTTCCGCTGCGTCGGCAACGTCCTGCGCCTGCAGGGACAGGTCTACTCGCCGCCCTACGTCGTGCAGGCCGTCGGTGACCCGGACGCGCTGCGCGCCGCGCTCGCCGCGTCCCCCGAGGTGCGCGCGTACCGGTCGGACGCCGCGGCCGTCGGTCTCGGCTGGTCCGTCCAGAGCGACGACGACCTCGAGCTGCCCGCGTTCGCCGGGTCGACCGACCTGCAGTTCGCTACCGTCCCGGAGGGCACCGAGGTGCTCCCGGGCCTCGACGCCGCGACCGAGGCTGCGCGGCGCAAGCAGGGGGCGGCCGGATGAGCGTCCCGCGGCACGCCTCGGTCCGGCGGCGTCGTCCCTCGCGCGGGGCGCGCGTCGCGTACGGCGTCGTCGGAGTGCTCGGCGAGCTGCTCATCACGCTCGGCGTGCTCGTGCTCGCGTTCCTCGTGTGGCAGCTGTGGTGGACCGACGTCGAGGGCAACCGCGCGCAGGCCGAGGTCGTGCGCGAGCTGCCGCGGCTCGAGGTGCCGACGGCCGCACCCAGCGCCGAGGCCTCGTCGGGCCCGCTCGTCGCGACCCCGCGCCACGACGACCCGCCCGTCATGGCCGACGTGGACCACACGACGACCTTCGCGACGATCCAGGTGCCGCGCTGGGACGGTGAGCCCGAGCGGCCCGTGAGCGAGGGCGTCGACCGCGCGCACGTGCTCGACGTCCTCGGCGTCGGGCACTACCCGGGCACCGCGATGCCCGGCGACGTGGGGAACTTCGCGATGGCCGCGCACCGCACGACCTTCGCCAAGCCGTTCAACCGCATCGCCGAGCTGCAGGAGGGCGACGCGATCGTCGTGCGCACCGCGACCGTCGACGGCGGACCCGGGACCGACACCTGGTACGTGTACCGCGTGACGTCGTCGCAGATCGTCTACCCGAGCCAGACCGAGGTCATCGCCCCCGTCCCGGGCGAGCCCGGTGCCGCGCCGACCGCACGGTCCATCACGCTCACCACGTGCCACCCGATGTTCTCCGCGCGGCAGCGCTACGTCGTGCACGGCGTGCTCGACTACTGGGCGCCGGTCGCGGACGGCACCCCCGCCGAGCTGCTCGAGGGAGCATCATGAGGTCGCGCGGACCGCGGCGGACCGACCAGGGGAGGCGATGATGTACGGATGGCTGTGGCGGCACCTGCCCGGACCCGCCGTCGTGCGCGTCGTGATCCTGCTCGCGCTCGCGGTCGTCGTGCTCGCCGCGTGCTTCACGTGGGTGTTCCCCGCGGTCGCGCCGTTCATGCCCTTCAACGACACCACGGTGGGTGAGTGAGATGACCCGGATCCTCGTGATCGACAACTACGACTCGTTCGTCTACACGATCGTCGGGTACCTCCAGCAGCTCGGGGCGGAAACGGTCGTCGTGCGCAACGACGCCGTGCCGCCGCTCGCCGAGCGCACCGGGTTCGACGGCGTGCTCGTGTCGCCCGGCCCGGGCACGCCCGCCGAGGCCGGCGCGAGCATGGACGTCATCCGCGACTGCGCCGCGACCGGGACGCCGCTGCTCGGCGTGTGCCTGGGGCACCAGGCGCTCGGCGAGGTGTACGGCGGCACCGTGACGCACGCGCCCGAGCTCATGCACGGCAAGACGAGCGAGGTCACGCACGACGGCACCGGCGTCCTCGCGGACCTGCCGAGCCCGTTCACCGCGACGCGCTACCACTCGCTCGCGGTCGTCGACGGCACGGTGTCCGACGAGCTCGTCGTGACCGCGCGCACCGGCGACGTGATCATGGGCCTGCAGCACAGGACGCTGCCGCTGTACGGCGTGCAGTTCCACCCCGAGTCCGTGCTGACGCAGGGCGGTCACCGCCTGCTCGCGAACTGGCTCGCGGTGTGCGGCGACGCGCAGGCCGTCGAGCGTTCGCACGGCCTGCACCCGCTCGTCCACCTCTGACGCCGGGGGCGGACCAGCGACGCGAGAGCGGGGGTCCGAGGCCGGCCCGGACCCCCGCTCTGCGACACGTCAGGGCTGCTGCTGGTCACCGTCCCCCTGGCCGGGGTCAGGGTCGCCGTCCCCCTGGCCGGGGTCGGGGTCGGGGTTCTGCTGCTGCGGGCCGAGCGAGACGTGGATGACGACGAGGTCGTCGAGCTGGATCTCGGTGCCCGGACCCGGGTCGGTGTACAGCACCTGGCCCTCGGGCTGGTCGGACTGGTCGTCCTGCCGCTGCAGGTTGCTCAGGCCGAGCGCGCCGAGCTGCTGCGTGACGTCGGAGTAGGACTTGCCCGAGAGGTCGTTCGGGATGCGCACGGTCTCGGGGGCCACCGCCACCTGGATCGTCACGGTCGAGCCCTGCTCGACGAGGCCCGGCTGGCGGTCCTGCTCGAACACCTTGCCGGCCTCGTGCTCGGTCGTGGTCACCTCGCGGACCGACGACGTGAGCTTGAGGTCCCGCAGCGTGGTGAGCGCGTCCTCCTCGGTCATCCCGACGAGGTCGGGCAGGTCGACGTTGCCCGTCGAGACGTACAGCGTCACGGAGTCGCCGGCCTTGACGGACTCGCCGGCCGCCGGGTCGGTCTTGGTGACCTGGCCCTTCGCGAAGCTCGGGCTGTTGTCCTCCTCGCGGTTCCCGTTGACCTTGAGCCCGAGCCCTTCGAGCGTGGCCTCGGCGTCGGACTCGGTCCGCCCCGAGACGTCGGGGATCTCCACCGCGTCGGGGCCCGCGGACACGACGTAGTCGACCACGGTCTCCTTCTCGACCATCGCGCCCTCGGCCGGGTCGGTGGAGATGATCAGGCCCGCGGCGACGTCGACGGACGACTCCTGCGTCCGGCGTCCGACGACGAGGTCGGCCTCGCCGATCGCGGTCTTGGCCTCCTCCTCGGTCAGCCCGACGAGCTTCGGGACCTCGACCTGGGCCGGCTCGTCGCCGCCCGAGTTCGCGACGAGCAGCGCGACGATGCCCGCCACGGCGAGCACCGCGATGCCGACGAGCACCCAGATGAGCCAGGGCCGACGGTTCTCGTCGTCCTCGTCGGCGCCGGACGTCGGGAACGCGCCCGTCGGCGTGACGCCCGTCGAGCCCCACGGCGTCGCGGGCGGGAACGCCTGCGTCACGGTCGCGGGGACCGCGGGTGCCGGGGCCGTCATGACCTGCGTCGCCTCGGCGGCGGGCACGGGAGCGGGCACCACGGCACCCACGGGCGGCGCGCCGACCGAGCCGCCGCGCAGGACGGCCTCGAGGTCGGAGCGGAACTCGGCGGCGCTCGAGTAGCGCGAGTCGCGCTCCTTGGCGAGCGCCTTCATGGTGATCCGGTCGAGCGCCTCGGGGACGTCCGACGCGATCGAGCTCGGGACGGGCGCGGCCTCGCGCACGTGCTGGTATGCGACCGAGACGAGCGAGTCGCCCGTGAACGGCGGGCGGCCCGTGAGCAGCTCGAACAGCAGGCAGCCCGTGGAGTACAGGTCGGAGCGGGCGTCGACGGTCTCGCCGCGCGCCTGCTCGGGCGACAGGTACTGCGCGGTGCCGATCACGGCCTGCGTCGCGGTCATGGTCGCCGCGGAGTCCGCGACGGCCCGCGCGATGCCGAAGTCCATGACCTTGACCGCGCCCGTGGGCGTGAGCATGACGTTGGCGGGCTTGATGTCGCGGTGCACGATGCCCGCGTGGTGCGAGTACTCGAGCGCCGAGAGCACGCCGATCGTGATCTCGACGGCCTCCTCGATCGGCACCGCGTTGCCGTCGCGCAGGATGCCGCGCACCGTGTGGCCCTCGACGTACTCCATGACGATGAACGGCACGTGCGCGACGACGCCCGTCGGCTCCGTGACGACGTCCTCGCCCGTGTCGTACACCGCGACGATCGCCGGGTGGTTGAGCGCCGCGGCCGCCTGCGCCTCGCGCCGGAAGCGGTTCTGGAAGGACGGGTCGCGCGCGAGGTCGGAGCGCAGGATCTTGATCGCGACGGTCCGGCCCAGCCGGGTGTCGTGACCGATGTGCACCTCGGCCATGCCGCCGCGGCCGATGAGCTCACCGACCTCGTACCGACCCGCGAGGAGGCGGGGTCCGCTGTCCACCACTAGGCGTCCTTCACTTCCGACGGGCGCACCTGCTCCAGGTGCGCGAGGGAGACGTCGGGGCCGATCATCCCACCCGGGAGGGTGGCGTCGGCAGACGTCGAGGTCACGATACGGGCGCGACGGGGCTGATCGCCCCGGTCTTCCGCGCCGTCGTCCTTGGTGAGCTGCCCGGCGAGCGCGGCGCCGAGCAGCGCGCCGAGCAGCAGGACGAGCGCGACGAGCGGCCAGCTCATGCGGCCGAACCGGCCGAGCCGCGGCCCGGACCCCTGCAGGGGCGCGCGCGACGAGGTCACCCTGCGAGGGGGTCCGGCGTCCGGCCGGACGCGGGTGCGCGGGGGGTAGGAAGGCGGGGTCGACGGTGCTGCCGCGTCCGTGCGCTCCGCGGGGGTCGTTGACGCGCCGGCCGCGCCGGGCTGTGCCGCGGGGGTGGCGGGGGCGGGCGTGACCGGCGGGTCGGCGACGGGTCGGGGTGCCGGGACGCTCGGCCGCACCGGCTCGCGCGACGGCCCCGAGACGATCACGGGGACACCGCTCGGCGGCGTGCGCGGCAGGAGCAGGTCGAGCTCGGCGGCCAGGTCGGCACCGGACTGCGGCCGCTGCGCCGGGTCCTTCGCGAGCAGCCGCACGACGAGGTCGGCGAGCGGGCGGTCGACCGCCGCGGGCAGCGGCGGCACGGGCGTGTTGACGTGCGCGACCGCGATGTCCACGGCGGTCGGCCCGGTGAACGGCCGGTGCCCGACGAGCGCCTCGTACGCGATGATCCCGAGCGAGTACAGGTCGGACAGCGGCGTCGCGGGCCGTCCCACGGCCTGTTCGGGCGACAGGTACTGCGCGGTCCCCATGACCATGCCGGTCGCGGTCATCGTCATCTGGTTGCGCGCCTGCGAGACGCCGAAGTCCGTGATCTTCACGCGCCCGGACCGGCCGAGCAGGATGTTGCCGGGCTTGACGTCGCGGTGCACCACGCCGGCCTCGTGCGCGGCGTGCAGCCCGCGCGCGGTCTGCGCGAGGATCGGCAGCAGCCGACGCGTGGGCAGCACGGGCTCGCGCTCGAGCAGGTCGGACAGCGGCTCGCCGGGGACGAGCTCCATGACGAGGTACGGCGTGCCCTCCTGCTCGCCGTAGTCGAAGAGCTGCGCGATGTTGCCGTGACCGAGCGCCGCGGAGTTGCGCGCCTCGGTCCGGAACCGGTCGAGGAAGCCCTGGTCGCCCGCGAACTCGGGCTTGAGCACCTTGACCGCCACGGGTCGTGCGAGCGACTCGTCGTACCCCTCCCACACCTCGCCCATGCCGCCGACGGCGATCTGCTTGACCAGCCGGTACCGGTTGCCGAGGGCCTGCCCCGCGCTCGTCCTCATGAGTCGAGCACCGCCTGGATCACGGCCCGCGCGATCGGCGCGGCGACGCGACCGCCCGTCGCCTCGGAGCCCGCCGAGCCGCCGTGCTCGACGAGGACCGCGACCGCGACCTGCGGCGACTGCGCGGGGGCGAACGCGGTGAACCACGCGTGCGGTGCCGCCTCGTCGGTGGTCTGCGCTGTGCCGGTCTTGCCCGCGACCTGCACGCCGGGGATCTTCGCCGCCGTGCCCGAGCCCGAGCTCACGACGCCGAGCATCATGTCGGTGAGCTGTGCGGCGGTGCCCGGCGAGACGGCCGTCGACAGCAGCTCGGGCTCGGTCTGGGCGACCACGGAGAGGTTCGCCGCCCGCACGCGCTCGACGAGGTACGGGCGCATGAGCCGCCCGTCGTTCGCGATCGCGGCGGCGACCATCGCCATCTGCAGCGGGGTCGCGGCGACGTCGAACTGGCCGATCGCCGACTGCGCGGTCTGCGGCGCGTCCGGGTCCTGGGGGAAGCGGCTCGCGACCACGGGCACCGGGACGGTGAGCGGGGAGCCGAAGCCGAACCGCTCGGCCTGCTCGCGCAGCGCGTCGGCGCCCACGTCCATGCCGAGCTGCGCGAACGCCGTGTTGCACGAGACGCGCAGCGCGTCGGCGAGCGTGATCGGGTCGCCGCCGCAGCCCCCGCCGCCGAAGTTCCCGATCGTCGCGCTCGTCTGCGGCAGGTCGAGCCGCACGGGCGCGGGCAGCTCGCTGTCCTCGTCGTACGCGCCGCTCTCGAGCGCCGCGGCCGCCGTGACGAGCTTGAACGTCGACCCCGGCGGGTAGATCTCGAGCGTCGCGTTGCTGCGCAGCGGGTTGCCGTCCGCGGCCAGCAGGTCCTGGTACGCCTTCGCCGCGTCCGCCGACGTGTGGGTCGCGAGCGCGTTCGGGTCGAACCCCGGTGTCGAGACCAGCGCGAGGATGCGCCCGGTCGCGGGCTCGATCGCGACGACCGCGCCCTGCTGGTCCCCGAGCCCCTCGCGTGCCGCGCGCTGGGCCGCCGGCAGGATCGTCGTCTCGACCGCGGCCCCCTCGGGCTTGCGGCCCGTCACGAGGTCCCGCAGGCGCGAGAAGAACAGCTGGTCGCCGCGCCCGGTGAGCTGGTCGTTCGCGGCCTTCTCGAGCTGCGAGCTGCCGTTGACGATCGAGTAGAAGCCCGTGACCGCCGAGTACAGCTCGCCGTCGGCGTACTGGCGCTGGTAGCCGAACGAGTCGTCGACCTTGACGGACTGCGCGACCGCCTCGCCCGCGACGACGATCGGTCCGCGCGCGTTGCCGAACTCGCGGTAGAGCGTGCGCACGTTGCGCGAGTCGGCGTTGAGCGACGGCGCCTGCACGTACTGGACCCACGTGGCGGACGCCATGAGGGCCAGGAACATCACGAGCATCACGGTCGCGACGCGGCGCAGCGGGGTGTTCACGACAGCCCCCCGATGCGCTGGGTCGGGTTGTCGTCGTCGGGTGCCGCGCCCACGCCGGGCTCGCGCAGCGCGGGCATGGGCTGGGCGTCGTCGGGCTCGTCGTCGCGATCGTCGTGCGCCGCGCCGACCAGGCCCGGGGGCAGGGGCTCGTCGGGGCGCAGCCCGCGCGCGGCGGGTGCGGGCCGCCGGGCGTCGTCGGAGACGCGCAGCAGCAGCGCGACGATCACCCAGTTCGCGAGCAGGCTCGAGCCGCCGTACGCGAGGAAGGGCGTCGTCAGGCCCGTGAGCGGGATGAGCCGCGTGACACCGCCGACGACGACGAAGCACTGCCACGCGACCACGAACGCGAGCCCGCCCGCGAGCAGCTTGCCGAACCCGTCGCGCACGCCGACCGCGGCGCGCATGCCGCGCTGCGTGAGGATGACGTACAGCATGAGGAGCGCGATCAGCCCGGTCAGGCCCAGCTCCTCGCCCAGTGACGCGACGATGAAGTCGGACTCCGCGAACGTCACGAGGTCGGGCCGGCCCTCGCCCCACCCGGTGCCGAACAGGCCGCCGCTCGCCATGCCGAACAGGCCGCGCACGAGCTGGCCGGACCCGCCGACGAACCGGTCGTACACGTCGGGGTCCATCGCGTTCAGCCACACGTCGAACCGGGCCGCGACGTGCGAGAACACGCTCGCGGCGAGCGCCGCGCCGCCCGCGAACATCAGCAGGCCGATGACGACCCAGGACAGCCGCTCGGTCGCGAGGTAGAGCATCGCGACGAACAGCCCGAACAGCAGGAGCGACGTGCCGAGGTCGCGCTGGAAGATCAGCACGCCGATCGACCCGGCCCACACGACGAGGATCGGGCCGAGGTCCCGCGCGCGCGGCAGCTGCAGCCCGGCGAACCGCGACCCGGCGAGCGCGAGCGTGTCGCGGTGCGTGACGAGGTACCCCGCGAAGAACACGGCGAGCGCGAGCTTGGCGAACTCCGCGGGCTGCATGCTGAACGCGCCGACCCGGACCCAGATGCGCGCGCCGTAGATCGACGTGCCGATGCCCGGTACGAGCGGGAGCGCGAGCAGCACGAGCGCGACGACCATCGCGGTGTACGTGTAGCGGCGCAGCGTGCGGTGGTCGCGCAGCAGGATCAGGACGAGCGCCGCGAGGCCCACGCCGATCGCCGTCCACAGCAGCTGCTTCGCCGCGAACAGCTCGTGGCCCTCCTTCGCGCGGTACGCGACGTCGATCCGGTAGATCATCGCGAGCCCGACACCGTTGAGCGCGACGGTCGTCGGCAGGATCACCGGGTCCGCGAACGGGGCGCGCCAGCGCAGCACGAGGTGCAGCGCGAGCGCGAGCCCCGCGAGGCCCGCGCCGTACCCGAGCACGTCGGGCGGCACGGCGTCGGAGGTCCCGATCCCGACGAGCGCGTACGCGCCGACACCGATCGCGAGCGCGAGCACCAGGAGCCCGAGCTCGGTGCCACGGCCGGAGCGCACGCGGTGCGGCTCGACGGTCGCCACGAGGTCAGCCGTCCGCGTCGGTCGTCGGGTCGACGAGGACGATCTCGTCGACGAGGCGCCGGGCGGCCTCGCGGTCGTCGGCGTGGATCGTCTGGAGCACGCGGTCGCGGACGTACTGCGACTCGACGTCCTCGAGCGCGATGCCCGTGCGCTCGACCACGGTCGACAGCACGAC
>Ga0206103_100326_pt1 | contig 29971 bp, 23 predicted proteins | sample 1B5Ametagenome_FD_148638 | JGI IMG/M metagenome (GOLD analysis project Ga0206103, IMG submission 148638) | Enriched microbial communities from leaf-cutter ant dump, University of Wisconsin, Madison, United States - 1B5A | ecosystem: Environmental > Terrestrial > Nest > Insects nest > Nest dump... | reverse complement strand
CCCTGCTGCAGAGGGGCGTCGGTCGAGGGGGTGGTGGTCGCCATGATGGCTCTCCTTGTCGTTCGGTAGCTCGGCTGACCCCGTGGGCCCCGTGGCTTTGCGTCCCCTCTTCGCAGAGGGTTTGCCGTTATCGCTGACATCGAGAACTATGCCCGAAACTGGACACGTGTGCAACAACCGGTGCCGTGGGAGACCACGGGCAATCGGGTGAAATTCGGACGGGCGGTATCAGGACGCTTCCCCCCGAACCCGGACACGCGCGCCCCAGCAGGACGTTTGTCCAGGTCCGGAGACTTTCGCCACTCTCGGCACGCGCCGCGACCACGTTCGCCTGACCGTCCGCACCACCGCGACAGCCCCGCCGGTGCGCGGTGGTAGCGTCGGCGCGCCCCAGTAGCTCAGCCGGTCAGAGCGCCAGACTCATAATCTGAGAGGTCGTGGGTTCAAGCCCCACCTGGGGCACCTCGAGACCTCCCGTCGGACCTGTCCCCCGTCCGGGTGCCCGGCGAGTACCGTGGCCCGGTGGCCGCCTTGTTCTCGTCTCGTGCGCTGTCCGCCGACGACCGCCGTCGGCTCGACCTTCGTCGTGGGGACCGCGTCCTCGTCGCCGCGACGCTCGCGGACGGTCGTCGCGTCGTCGCGAGCCGCCTCGCGCTGCACGTCCTGACCGACGACGAGACCGCACGCACCCCGTGGGCGGACGTCGACCGCGGCTCGCTCGACGCAGAGACCCGCACGCTCGCGGTGAGCTGGGTGTGGGGCGCCGACGACGCGTTCGTCTTCCCGTCCGACCGGCACTCGGTGCGCTTCGCGCAGACGTTCCGCGAGCGCGTCCAGTCCTCAGTGGTGCACGCCACGTCGGTGCCGTTGCCCGGCAGCGGCACCGCCCGGGTCGCGCTGCGGCGCGACGAGGACGGCGAGCTGTTCACGCAGGTCGTCGCCGACGACGGCGTGGACCTCGCGGACCCGCAGGTCGCCGCGCTCGTCGACCGCGCCGAGTCCGAGATCCGCGACTCCGCCGGACTGCCCGCCTGACTCGTCCGGCCCACGGTCCGCGTGGTCGGAGCACCCCCGATCGGCTGCTAGAGTTCTGCAGCGCGATCCCCCGTAGCTCAATTGGCAGAGCATTCGACTGTTAATCGAAGGGTTACTGGTTCGAGTCCAGTCGGGGGAGCTCACAAGAGGGTCTGACCTGCAGAAGCACCGGGTCGGACCCTCTTCCCGTTGGCTCTCAGCGCGGTCGAGCCGGACCGGGTCGTGCGCAACAGCGCCTCCCCGGCAGCTGCGACGAGTTCGACGCGTGCGGGTCCGCGACACGACGCACCAGTCTCTCCCCGTTGCGCAACGTCATACTTTCTGTGACGCTTGTTGATATGGAGCGAGGCAGCAGGACCGTGCGGGCAACTGAGTCCGCCGACTGGCTACTGTCTCGTGGCACCCGTGCCGTCACGGTCGCGCAGCTCAGTGATCTGCTCGGCGTGCCCCAGGACCAGGTGCGTCGTCGCCTGCACGCGCCTGCCACTCGTCACGAATGGGTCCAGCCTGCCCGCGGTCTCTGGATGCCCGTACCGCCGGAGTACCGGACCTGGGGCGCACCCCCGGGCATCGAGCTGATCGACGCCGTGATGCGCCACCTCGATGTTCGCTACTACGTCGGCTGGCTGTCCGCCGCCGCGATCCATGGCGCCGCCCACCATGCCCCCCAGGTGTTCCAGGTCGCGGTGAGCCGACACGTCCGCGACCGGACGGTGGGGCGCACCCGGTTCCGGTTCGTGCAACGCCCGTCCGCGATGGACCTGCCTACGATCGCTCGTTCGACACGGTCCGGCTCGGCTCGAGTGTCGACAGCTGAGACCACCGTGCTGGACCTCGCCACAGATCCGGACCTGGCGGGTGGGATCGACAACAGCGCGACCGTGATCATCGAGCTCGCCGACGACCGCGCCTTCGACGTCACGGCGCTGGCAGCGATCGCAGCGCGGTTCCCCGCCGCCTCAGGTCGGCGCGTCGGCTACGTGCTCGAGCGCTTCGCCGGCCGTGACGATCTCACGCCGCTGCACGAGGCGACCGCCGAGCGCTCGCCGTCCCCGTCCCGGCTCGACCCGACACGGCCAGCCGCTGGACCGGTCGACGAACGCTGGAGCCTCTACCTGAACCGAGACCTGGAGCCCGACGCATGATCCCTGTCGACTCCGTCACCGCCTGGAGCGTCGACCACCCCTGGTCCACCCCTACGCAGGTCGAGCAGGATCTGCTGCTGTCCCGTGCGATCTGCGCCATCTCTCAAGACGAGTACCTCGGACAGGAGCTTGTCTTCCGAGGCGGCACCGCGCTCCACAAGCTGCACCTGCAGCGCGCCTGGCGCTACAGCGAGGATCTCGACTACGTACGCTCATCGAGCACCGGCATCGCGACCCTGACACGCGCGCTGACCAGACTCGGCGAAGACCTCGGCTTCACCGTCCGCACCCGAGTCAGTGAGCATCCCAAGGTCTACTGGCGCACCACCTCGGTTGAGGACACTCCGATCCGGATCAAGATCGAGGTCAATACGCACGAGCGTTCCCCTGCCCTGCCCTTGATCCATGTCGAGCACCGCGTCGACTCGCTCTGGTGGAGCGGCGCTTCCGCCGTGAAGACGTTCCAGCCAGCCGAGCTCGTCGCCACGAAGATCCGGGCGCTCTACCAGCGATCGAAAGGGCGTGACCTGTTCGACCTCTGGCTCGCACTCGAACACCTTCACCTGGACCCCATCGAGATCCTCGATGCGTTCGGTCCCTACCGGCCCGCCGGTCTGACCGCCCAGCGCGCGATCAGCAACCTCGCCGAGAAGGTCCGCGACCGTCAGTTCCGAAGCGACGTCGAGGCGCTCGTCGCGGCCCTTCCCGACGGCTACACGGTGGATGAAGGCGCGGAGCTGCTCACTTCGCGCCTGCTGAACCACCTCACGTGACAGACGTTCGTTTCGCTACGCAGCGCGAGGTGCGGATCCGTCGAGGGGATGAAGATCGGGCGCGCGGTCGAGATCACCGACGCAAGGGGTCCACGGTCGCTAGCATCCCTTGAGGCCCGACGAACGAGGGAGTTGAACGGTGGACCTTGGCGAGAGACTTGCATCGTTGGCGAGCAAGGTGGAGCAGCAGAAGGCATCCATCCAGACCGAAGAAGCGACAAAGAACGCATTCGTGATGCCGTTCATCGCTCTCGTGCTGGGCTACGACGTGTTCAACCCTCAGGAAGTCGTGCCCGAATTCACGGCCGACGTTGGAATCAAGAAGGGCGAGAAGATCGACTACGCCATCGTCAAAGACGGCGAAGTTCAAATGCTCGTCGAGTGCAAGACAATCGGTTCACCGTTATCAATCAGCCACGCCTCGCAACTCTTTCGATACTTCGCAACCACGAACGCACGCATCGCGGTCTTGACAAATGGTGAACAGTACCACTTCTTCACCGACCTCGACCGCCCGAACCGGATGGACGACAAGCCGTTCCTTCAGCTCGACCTCGCCGACCTCGACCCCGCGCTCTTCCCCGAGGTCGAGAAGATGGGCAAAGAATTCTTTGACCTCGACTCCATCGTCAGCGCGGCCGAAGAGCTCAAATACGTCGGCGCCATCAAGCGCGTACTCGCCTCGCAGTTCCGCGAGCCCGATGACGACTGGGTTCGAATCCTCATCTCTCGCGTATACGAAGGGTCAATCACCCAGCGCGTGCGAGAACAGTTCGCTCCGCTGATCCGCAAGGCCTCGAAGCAGTACCTCGCCGATCAGGTGAATGACCGCCTCAAGACGGCCCTCGGCTCACAGGGTGGTTTCACAGGGGCGCCCGAGTCGATCTCTGGTGCGGCCGCGGCCGAGGAGAGTCTTGCCGAGGCCGACTCGGCACACGACCGCGGTGTCGTCACGACTCTCGAAGAGCTCGAGGCTTTCCAGATCGTCCGCGCAATCGCTTGCAGCGAGGTCCCGGCGTCCCGAATCGTAGCGCGCGACACGAAGTCGTACTTCGGCATCCTGCTCGACGACAATAACCGCAAGCCCGTCGCCCGGCTTCATTTCAACACGAGCCAGAAGTACCTCGGCCTGCTCGACGAGAACAAGATCGAGACGAGGCACCCCATCGACGCGCTCGAGCAGATCTACGAGCACGCCGAATCGATCAGGGCGGCCGTCAGGCTGTACGCGTGAGCAAGGCGGCCTTCGTGACGTCAAGGACCAGAGGATACGCGAACGCCCGAAACTAATCGGAGCCGAAGCGCGCTCGAACGGCAACCGACCCGGCCGCCTCGCTCTGCTGCCGACAGGAGACGTCGGCCCAACGTGGACGCAACTTCGGTGCTCTCTCGGCTCGGCTCGGGCCGACCATGCACCAGGGCCTTCGACCTTCGTCGACAGGTCGGAGGCCCTCGTCGCGTCCTGGGGTGGATACGGGATGCGGGTGGCGGGGACGTACGCTGGGAGCCGGTCCGACGAGGTGCCGCACTCCCCCGGCCCCGACCTCGTGAAGACGGAGACCCTCCATGACCGGCCCAGCGCAGCCCGTGCGGCCGTCCTCGCATCGCGCGGTGCTCGTGTACACCGCGGCGGTCGTCGCGTACTTCGTCGCGGTGCTGCACCGCACGGCGCTGGGGGTGGCCGGGGTCGAGGCGATCGACCGGTTCGGGCTCACGCCGACGGCGCTGTCGATGTTCTCGGTCGTCCAGCTCGCCGTGTACGCCGCGATGCAGCTGCCGGCGGGTCGGCTGCTCGACCGGTTCGGGGCGCGCACCGTGATCGTCGGCGGGTCGCTCGTGATGGCGGTGGGTCAGCTCGTCCTGGCGGTCGCGCACGACGTGCCGCTCGCGCTCGTCGCGCGCGTCCTGATCGGTGCGGGCGACGCGGGCATCTTCATCTCGGCGATCCGGCTGGTCGCGCTGTGGTTCCCGGCACGGCGCGTGCCGCTGCTCGTGCAGCTCACGGGCCTGATCGGGCAGTCGGGCCAGCTCGCGTCCGCGATCCCGCTCGCGTGGCTGCTGCACCACCACGGCTGGACGCCCGCGTTCGGCGTGCTCGCGGGTGTCGGTCTGCTCGCGTCGGTGGGTGCGTTCGTCGGGGTGCGCGAGCCGACGGGGCACGGGCGGTCGACGCCCGACGAGCGCGGCTTCGCGCGCGCGGTGCTCGCGGCCGCGGGCGCGCCCGGGACGCGGCTGGGCTGGTGGAGCCACTTCGCGACGCCGTTCAGCGCGAACGTCATCTCGCTGCTGTGGGGCGTGCCGTTCTTCGTCACGGCGCAGGGGCGGTCGACCGCCGAGGCGGGGCTGCTGCTGACGGTGCTCACGCTGACCGCGATGGCGACGGGCCTGGTCGTCGGACGGTTCACCGGGCGGCACCCGCTGCGCCGGTCGTGGGCGGTGCTCGCGTCGTGCGCCGCGACACTCGTCGCGTGGCTCGCGGTCCTGCTGCCGACGACGCCGCGCCCGATGTGGGTGCTCGTCGTGTTCGTCATGGTCGTCGGCGCGGGAGGTCCGGTCTCGCTCGTCGGGATGGACTTCGCGCGGACGTTCGCGGCGGAGCGCGAGCAGGGCACGGCTGCGGGCTTCGTCAACACGGGCGGGTTCACGTCGACGATCGGCGCGGTGCTCGTCATCGGCATCGTGCTGCAGGCGGTGTCGCCGCCCGGCGCGACCACCTACACGCTCGACGCCTACCGCGTCGCGTTCTCGGTGCTCCTCGTGCCGTGGGCGCTCGGCGTGTGGGGCGTGGTGCACCACCGGCGTCGCACGCGTGCGCTCATGGCGGCGGGCGGGGTCGTCGTGCCGCCGCTGCGCGACGCGATCCGCCGCGGTCGCTGAACCGGTCGCGCGGTCGACGCGACGTCAGGCGCTCTCGCGCAGGCTGCGACGCCGCCCCTCGACCGCGACGAGCTCGGCGAACGCCTCCTGGTAGGCGGCGGGGTCCGCACTCGCGTCCATGCGCTGCAGGCGGCCCCGCAGCTCGGCGATCTGCCGCGTGAAGCCCATCTCGACGAGCCGCAGGACCACGCCGCGCACGTAGTCGCCGACCGCCTCGGGCCGGTCCTCGGGCACCGGAGCGACCGCGAGCTCCGTGACGAGCGGGCGCACGGCCTCCGCGGCCTCGTCGAGCACGGCGCCGACCCACGCGGTCGACGACCCGTCGGCGCCGACGGACGCGCGGCCCGCCGCGATGCCGCCAGCGGCGCGGACCGCCTCGTGCACGGCGCGGTGGGCGGGCGCCGCGAACGCGTCGGCACCGAGCTCGTCGAACTCGTCGGGCACGAGCGCGGGCGCCTGCAGCACGACCTCCAGCGCGGTCCGCTCGACCGCGAGGACCGGGTCGACGGGTCCGGGACGCGCCGGCCGGCCGTGCGCGCCGCCGGGACGTGCGCCGGGTGCGGCTCCCCGGCCCGGTCCGCCGTCCGGCCCGGGCCGCCCGGAGGTCCGACGAGCCTGGTCCACGGCCCGCTGCACGGCCGCCAGGTCCTCCATGCCGAGCCAGCCCGCGAGCTGCCGCGCGTACTCGGGGCGCAGCGCCGCGTCGCGGATGCCCGCGACCACGGGTGCAGCGGCGCGCAGCGCGGCGACCCGCCCCTCCGCGGTCGCGAGGTCGTAGGACGCGAGCGTCGTGCGCAGCACGAACGCGAACAGCGGCTGACGGCCCGCGACGAGCGCGCGCACCGCGTCGGGCCCGCGGTTCTGCCGCAGCTCGCACGGGTCCATGCCGCCGGGCTCGACCGCGACGAACGTCTGCGCCGCGAACGTCTGGTCCTCGCCGAACGCGCGCAGCGCGGCCTTCTGCCCGGCCTCGTCGCCGTCGAACGTGAAGATCACCTCGCCGCCGACCGACGCGCCCGTCGCGAGCTGCACACCGCTGCTCGCCCCCGAGTCGCCGACGAGACGCCGCACGATGCGCGCGTGGTCCGAGCCGAACGCCGTGCCGCACGTCGCGACCGCGGTCCCGACGCCCGACAGGTGCATCGCCATGACGTCGGTGTAGCCCTCGACGACGACCACGCGCTTCTCGCGCTGCATGTCGCGCTTGGCGAGGTCGAGCCCGTACAGGACGTGCGACTTGCGGTACAGCGTGGTCTCGGGGGTGTTGAGGTACTTCGGGCCGTTGTCCTCGTCGAACAGGCGGCGCGCGCCGAACCCGATCGTCTCGCCCGTGACCTCGCGGATCGGCCACACGAGCCGACCGCGGAACCGGTCGTAGACCCCCCGCTGGCCCTGGCTGACGAGGCCCGACGCGACGAGCTCGGGCTCGGTGAAGCCGCGCCCGCGCAGGTGCCGCAGCAGCGCGTCCCACCCGGTCGGGGCGAACCCGACGCCGAACTGCTCGGCCGCCGCACGGTCGAAGCCGCGCTCGGCCAGGAACTGCCGCCCCGCGGCGCCGCCCGGGGTCGCGAGCTGGTCGCGGTAGAACTCCTCGGCGACCTTGTGCGCGTCGATGAGCCGCCGCCGGCGCCCGGGCTCCTGCTCGGGCCTCGTCGGGCCGCCGCCCTCCTCGTAGCGCAGCTGGATGCCCGCGCGACCCGCGAGGTACTCGACCGCCTCGCCGAACGCGAGGCCGTCGACCTTCATGACGAAGTCGATGACGTCACCGCCCTCGCCGCACCCGAAGCAGTGGTAGCGCCCCACCTGGGGCCGCACGTTGAACGACGGCGAACGCTCGTCGTGGAACGGGCACAGTCCCTTGAGCGCCCCGACGCCCGCGGTCTTGAGCTGGACGCGCGCGCCGACGACCTCGTCGATGCGCACACGCTCGCGGACCGCCTCCACGTCCTCCCGTCGGATGCGTCCCGCCACGCGGCGAGTCTAGGTCGTCCGGGACGGACGGCGGGCCGCGCGCGGGGTGCGGTCACCCGGTGTGCGGACGTGCGCGAGGGGGCCGACGAAGGTGCCGCCGACCCCCTCGCGTCCCGGGCTCAGCCGAGACCGACGCGCAGCGCCGAGATCAGCTCCCCGTTGCTCGTGTCACCCGACAGCTCCCAGAAGAACGCACCGCCGAGGCCCTTGGCGTTCGCCCAGGCCGTCTTCGTCGCGATCGTCGCGGGGGTGTCGTAGCTCCACCACTCGTTGCCGCACTTCGCGTACGCCGTGCCACCGACGGTCCCCGTCGCCGGGCAGCGCGCCTTGAGGACCTTGTAGTCCTCGATGCCCTGCTCGTACGTGCCGGGGGCCGGCCCGGTGGCCGAGCCGCCGGGGGCCGACTGCGTGACGCCGGTCCAGCCGCGGCCGTAGAAGCCCACGCCGAGCAGGATCTTGTTCGCCGGGACGCCCTTGCCGATGAGCTTGTCGATCGCGTCCTGCGCGTCGAACCCCGCCTGCGGGATGCCCGGGTACGACGTGAGCGGCGCGTTCGGCGCCGTCGGTCCCTGGGCGTTCCAGGCCCCGAAGTAGTCGTACGTCATGGGCATGATCCAGCTCAGCTTCGACGCCGCCGTCGCGTAGTCGGTCGCGTCGATCTTGCCGCCCGCGCTCCCGTCCGCCGTGATGGCGGCCGTGACGAGGAAGCTCGGCCCGAACCGGTTGCGCAGGGCCGTGATCACCCGGTCGAACGCCTGCGGACCGCTCGTGTCGCAGCTCAGGCCGCACGCGTTCGGGTACTCCCAGTCGACGTCGATGCCGTCGAACAGCCCGGCCCAGCGCGGGTCGTTGAGGAGCTGGTAGCACGAGTCCGCGAACGCGGTCGGGTTCGCCGCGGCCGCCGTGAACCCGCCCGACCAGGTCCAGCCGCCGAACGACCAGATGACCTTGAGGCCCGGGTTGGCCGCCTTGAGCTTGCGGAGCTGGTTGAAGTTGCCGCGCAGCGGCTGGTCCCACGTGTCGGCGACACCGTCGACGCTCTGGTCCGCGGTGTACGCCTTGTCGTACGCCGCGTACGAGTCACCGATCGAGCACCTGCCGCCCGTGGTGTTGCCGAACGCGTACAGGATGTGCGTCAGCTTCGACGCGCTGCCCGACGTCTTGACATCGTTCACGTGGTAGTTGCGCCCGTAGACGCCCCATTCCGCGAAGTAGCCGACGAGCTTGCGCGCGTGCGGGTCGACGACCGGACCCCCCGTCGGCTCCGACGTCGGTTCCGTGGTGGGCTCCGTCGTCGGCTCCGTGGTGGGCTCCGACGTCGGTTCCGTGGTGGGCCCTGTCGTCGGTCCGGTGGTCGGCTCCGTCGTCGGACCCGTCCCGCCCGAGCAGCTCGCACCGTTCACCGAGCAGCCGGTGGGCTGCGCGAACGGTCCTGAGCCGATGTACCCCCACGTCTGGGAGGCGCCCGGGGCGAAGGGGCCGGCCCAGCTCTTGGAGGTGACCTTGTAGTGGTTGCCGGTGCGGGTCACGTCCGCGTCCCACGAGCTGGTGATCGCGGTGCCGGCGGGCAGGTCGAACTCGAGCGTCCACGTCGACGCCGTGCTCGTCGTGCCGTTGACGACCTGGACGCTCGCCTGGTGACCGGTCCCCCAGTCACCCGCGGACGTGAAGGTCGCGGTGAACGTCCCGGCCGCGCTGGCCGGCTGTGCCGCGACCAGGGCGGTCGCGACGAGCGCCGCCGAGGCGGCGAGAGCGACGATCGCGGAACGTCGTCGCTTCTGGGTGGTGCTGGCGGCCCCGGCTCCCTTGCCGGACCGCGTCTTCCCGTGATGCATCCTTGCCTCCCTGTGCGATGGGGAAGTGCGTGCATTTAGTAAGGGATATTCACAAATCCCTCGCGAGAGACGCTAGCCAGACCGGGCGAATCCGGTCAATGGCCCCGAGCAAAGATGCAGGTCAGTGCAGGGGCGGGCGCACGAGGCGCGCGTGCGCGTCGGCGGCCGACACGTCGGTGAGCGACGCGACCTGGTCGATGACGACCCGCAGGCGCGCGGCGTCGTCGGCGGCCGCGGCCCAGTCGGCCGCGAACGGCGGTTCGAGCGCGAGCGGCGCGCGGTCGGCCATGATGTGCACGAGGTCGGTCAGCACCTCGCGCTGGCGGTGGTACAGCGGCTCGAGCTCGCGCGGCGCCATGACGTACGCGACCGCGAGCCCCTTGAGCACGAGGATCTCGGCCTGCGTCGTCAGCGGCACGACGAGGTCGGCCGCGTAGCGCGTGAGCGGACCGTCGCCGTACTGCGCGCGCGTCGCCTTCTGCGACGCCTTCGCGAACCGGCCGATGAGCTGGCTCGTCGCGTCCTTGAGCATCGCGAGCGCACCGCGCGACCCGTCGAAGCCCGGTGCCCACAGCCGCGCCGCGACGAGGCGGTCCATCGCGTCGAGCAGACCCGGCTCGTCCACCGCATCGCCGTACCAGGTGGACACGGCCTCGGCGACGCGCGCCCGCTCGTCGGGCTGCGTGAGGACCGCGAGGTCGAGGCGTCCACCGACGACCGCGTCCTCGACGTCGTGCACCGAGTACGAGATGTCGTCCGCGAGGTCCATGACCTGCGCCTCGAGGCACTTGCGCCCCTGCGGGGCGTCGCGCCGCAGCCACGTGAACACCGGCAGGTCGTCCTCGTAGACGCCGAACTTGTGCGTCGGCCGCCCGCTCGCTGCGCTCACCGGACCCTGCAGGTAGCGCCACGGGTACTTGACCGACGCGTCGAGCGACGCACGCGTGAGGTTGAGCCCCACGGGCGTCCCGTCCGGTCCGACGACCTTGGGCTCGAGCCGCGTGAGCAGGCGCAGCGTCTGCGCGTTCCCCTCGAACCCGCCGATGTCGCGCGCGAGCGCCGCGAGCGCACGCTCACCGTTGTGCCCGAACGGCGGGTGGCCGAGGTCGTGCGCGAGGCACGCGGTGTCGACGACGTCGGGGTCGCAGCCGAGCGCCTTGCCGAGCTCGCGGCCGACCTGCGCGACCTCGAGCGTGTGGGTCAGGCGCGTGCGCACGAAGTCGTCGGAGGACGGGCCCAGCACCTGCGTCTTGGCGCCCAGACGGCGCAGCGCGGACGAGTGCACGATGCGCGCGCGGTCCCGCTCGAACGGCGTGCGGCCCTTGGACTTCGCGGACTCGGGCACCCATCGCTCACGGTCGACGGCGGCGTACCCGTCGACGGCGGGGTGCTCGGGCATACGGCAAGCCTACGCACCCGTGGGCTCAGGTCAGGCGCCAGACCTGCACCGACGGCCCCCGCGTCGGCGGGACGACGACCTCGTCGGCACCGACGCCGAGCACCGCACCGCCGTACAGCCCCTCGGCCGAGCGCGCGGCCAGCCGCAGGCGGCGGCCGGACCACGCGTCGCGCGCGAGCACGACGAGCACGCGCTCGTCGGCCGTCTCCCGCAGGTACCCCACGGCGTCGTCGTCCGCGAACGCCCAGCGCAGCCCGCCCTCGCGCAGCGCGCGCGACGAGCGGCGCACCGCGAGCAGCGCCTGGTAGACCGCGAAGGTCGCCTCGTCCCAGGCTGCGCCCGGCGCGTGCGGGTCGCGCCCGTCGATCCGGTCCCACGGCATCGGGACGCGCCCGTGCTCGCCGTTCGTCCCCGTCAGGCCACCCTCGTCGCCCGCCCAGATCACGGGTGTGCCGGGGGAGGTCGCCAGGAGCCCCACCGCGACCTCGACGCGCTCGCGCGAGCCGACGACCGTCCGGATGCGCGCCGTGTCGTGCGAGCCGAGCAGGTTCCACTGGTGCCGCGTGACCGACCACGGGACGGTCGAGCCGAAGTCCCGCATGGTCGCGACGACCGCCCCTCCCCCGTCGCGCGGCACCGGCACGGGCAGGCCCATGAACGGCAGCGTCGAGCCGGGCTCGACGAGCCAGCGCCACAGCGGGCGCGTGAACGCCGAGTAGCTCATGTTGGCGTGCCAGCCGCCGATGCCCAGGTCCCCGCCCGCGTCGTGGAAGTGCTCCGAGACGAGCACCGCGTCCGGGTTGACCTGCGCCATCGTCGCGCGGATCGCGCGCGCGACCTCGTGCGTGCGGTCGTCGGCGCCGTACCGGCCGGTCATGTTGGCGACGTCGATGCGCCAGCCGTCGAGCGAGAACGGCGGGCGCAGGTAGTGCGCGACGACCGAGCCCGGACCCTCGACGAGCCGCGGCGCGAGACCCGGTGCGGTGTGGTTGAGCTTCGGCAGCGACGCGTGCTCGAGCCAGCCGACGTGACCGTGCTCCGTCCAGTAGTACAGCTCGGCCTCGGGGCTCGTCCGGTCGGCGAGCGCGCGCTCGAACCACTCGTGGCCCGCGCCCGTGTGGTTCGTCGTGAGGTCGCCCATGAGCCGCATGCCGCGCGCGTGCAGCGCCGCACCGAGCGACGCGAGCGCGGCGTCGCCGCCCAGCAGCGGGTCGACGTGCGCGAACGACGTCGCGTCGTAACGGTGGTTGGAGCGCGCCGGGAAGACCGGCGTGAGGTAGAGCGTGTCGACGCCGAGCCGCTGCAGGTGGTCGAGCCGCTGCTCGATCCCGGGCAGGTCGCCGCCGTAGAGCTGCTGGGCGACGCCGGGGCCCGAGCCCAGCGGCTCGTCGGACCACGACGCCGGGAGCGCCCAGGCCGGCAGCGGGCCCGTGGGCGGCCCGTCGTGGCCCGACGAGCGCGCGAACCGGTCCGGGAACACCTGGTAGACCACGGCGTCGTCGAGCCACCGCGGGGCGGGGTCGTGCACCGTGAGCCGGAAGTCCCCGGCGTCCGTGACGTCGCGCGCGTGCAGCCCGCGCCCGTCCAGCCAGCGGTAGCCCCCGGGCTCGTCGAGCAAGAAGCGGTACGACGTGACCGGGTTGTGCACGAGGACGTCGGCGACGTACCAGCGCTCGTGCTCGTCGGCCCGGTCGAGCCGTGCGGGGGCGAGCCGGGGCTCACCGTCGCGCACCATGCGCACCCACACGCCGCGCTCGGCCCGCGACGCGGGGACGCGCACCCGGACGGGTACGACGTCCCCGAGCCGCGGCGTGGCGCGGTCGACGAACAGCTCCGAACCGTCGTGGTGCGGGCGGTCCAGCCAGTCCGTCATCCCTTGACGGACCCCGCGGTCAGCCCGCCGACGATGTACTTCTGCAGGTACAGGAACAGCAGCAGGATCGGCAGGGTGGCGATCATCGCGCCCGCCGCGAACAGGCCCCAGTTCTGGTTCTGCTGCGACGACACCATCGAGTACAGCCCGACGGCGAGCGTCCAGTTCTCCTCCTGCGGCAGCACGAGCCGCGCGACGATGAACTCGGCGAACGTCGAGATGAAGGACAGCAGCGCGACCACCGCGAGCACGGGCGCGGCGAGCCGCAGCACGATCGACCAATAGGTCTGCGCGTGCGTCGCGCCGTCGATCTTGGCCGCCTCGTCGAGCTCGCGTGGGATCGTGTTGAAGAACCCGTAGATGAGGAACGTGTTCACGCCCAGCGCGCCGCCGAGGTACACGCAGATCAGGGCGAGCTTGCTGTTGATGCCGAGCGACGGGACGACCTCGCCGAGGCTGAGCAGCAGCAGGAAGATCGCCACGAACGCGAGCATCTGCGGGAACATCTGGATGATGAGCAGCGACGTCAGGCCCACGCGACGACCGGTGAACCGGAACCGCGAGAACGCGTACGCGGCGGCCGCGCCCATGAGCACGGTCCCGAGCGCCGTGACGGTCGCGATGAGGACCGTGTTGCCCATCCAGCGCCAGAACAGCGTCGTGTCGTTGAGGTCCTGGTAGCTGCCGCCGCTGACGGTCGCGAACAGGTCGTTCGACGCCCCGAGCGTGCCCTTGTCGGACAGCGACGCGGACAGCAGGTACACGAGCGGGAACACCGCGAACAGCACGGCGACGACCGCCACGATGTGCCGCCACCCGAGCTCGGCGAACCACCGGGCACCTGACATGCGCTTGCGCGTCGTCTGGTGAGCCATCAGTTGTACTCCTCGAGCTTGCGGGTCTGCCGGAACGCGATCGCGGAGATCGTGCCGACGATGAGGAAGATGACGATGGACAGCGCGCTCGCGAGGCCGTAGTTGCGCGGCGCCGACCCGTCGACGCCCGAGACGTTGTAGACCATCGAGATCAGGATGTCCGTGTGCCCGAGCGGGACGGACGCGTCCGCGAACCGTGGACCGCCGCCCGTGAGCATGTAGATCAACGTGAAGTTGTTGAAGTTGAACGCGAACGACGAGATCAGCAGCGGCGCGGTCGACACCAGCAGCAGCGGCATCGTCACCGAGCGCCACGAGCGGAACCGGCTCGCGCCGTCGATCTTCGCGGCCTCGAGCACGTCGCCCGGGAGCGACTGCAGCGCTCCCGTGCAGATGAGGAACATGTACGGGAAGCCCAGCCAGAGGTTCACGAGCAGGATCGAGAGCTTGGCGAGCCACGGGTCGGTCAGCCACCCGACGTCCGCGCCCCCGAGCAGCACCGAGTTCACGAAGCCGAACCGCCGGTTGAGCAGGCCGGACCACAGCAGCGCCCCGACGAAGCCCGGGATCGCGTACGGCAGGACCATGAGGGTGCGGTAGATCCGCCGGCCCTTGAGCCGCGGGTCGTTGAACGCCATCGCGAGGAACAGGCCCAGCAGGAACGTCGTCACCACGGACAGGAACGCGAACGCGAACGTCCACGCCAGGATCTTGAAGAACGGCGCGGCGTACCGCGAGTCGGAGAACGCCGTCGTGAAGTTCTCGAAGCCGACGAACACGCGCCAGCCGACGGCGAGCGTCGTCCCGTCGGGCGCCTGGAACTGACCGCGGTCGGTGGGCGTGTAGACGACGCCCGTGGACGTGTCGGTCATCGTGTCCGCGTCGGCGTCGTACTCGAGCACCGAGCGGAAGACGTAGCCGACGCGCGCGTCCTGCGTGCGGATCGAGCCGTCCTCCGCGTCGTCGGAGATCGGGACGCGCAGCGTCGTGACCTCGTCCTGACGCTGCAGGATCGTCCCGCGGTCGAGCACCGTCCAGCCCGGGACGGCCGTCACGCGACCATCCGCGACTTGCGCGTCGTCGGCGGCGGTGAGCGGGTCCTGCGCGGTGCCGACCTCGACCGCGCCGTCGGGGTCGACGACCGCGAACCCGAGCCGACCGTCGGGGTCGGTCACGACGGAGAGCTGGTAGGACGCGGAGCCCTCGACGCGGCGCTCGTTCTGGATGAGGAGCGCGTCGATCGCCTGCGTCTTGGTGGAGTTGTGGCCGTCGCCGTAGTTGGTGAACGCGACGTAGCCCGTGTACGCCATGACGTACACCTGGTAGACGAGCAGGAACGCGAGCCCCGGCAGGATGTACTTGAGCGGCAGCGTGCGGCGCGTGAAGTAGACCCAGTTCGCAGCGGCGACCAGCACCGCCATCGAGGTCAGGACGCCCCACGCCTGGGCGTTCAGCGCCGCGAGGATCGCGTAGACGCCGAACGCGTCGACGATCGCGATGATCGCGAGCTTGACGAAGAAGCCGGGACGGACGTCGCGGGCGTGCGAACGGTCGTCGGGCCGGGTACGCCGGCCGGACGACGGCGGTCCCTGGGGAGGCGCGGCCTCGTCGGCGCGCGCGGTCTGGCTGGTGGGCATCGTCGCCTCCGGTGGGTGCCGCGTCGCGCGGCCGGCCCGCGTGGGGCCGACCGCGCGACGCTCAGCTGGTCAGGACCTCAGGAGTCGAGCGTTCCCTGGATGTCGCTGATCATCTTCTGCCACGCGGCGACAGGCTCCGCCTGGCCCGTGATGATGCTGGCCTGGGTGACGCCCCAGTAGGTCCACACGGCCCCCATCGCGGGGATCGAGGGCATCGGGACGGCGTCGACGCCGATGGCCGCGAAGCCGGCCGTGACCGGGTCGGCCTTCGCCTTGTCGGCGGCCGCGGTGAGGGCCGGGAGGCGGTTGCCCGCCTCGTAGAGGGCCGTCTGCGCGCTCTCGGTCGCCATGTAGTTGAGCAGGAAGTCGCTCGCGAGCAGCGCGTTCTTCGACTGCGCGCTCAGGTAGAAGCCCTGGACGCCGACGAACGGCAGGGCCGGCTGGCCGCCCGCGCTCGGGATCGGGTCGATCGAGATGTTCGGGACGTCGGTGAACGAGCCGAGCATCCACGGGCCACCGATGATGAACGGCGACTTGCCCTGGTTGAACGCGTCGACCGCGATGTCGTAGGTCACGGCCGTGTCGAGCACGCCCGCCTTGCCCTGCGCGGCGAGCCAGGACGCGAACGCCTCACCCTTCTCGCCACCCATCGCGAGCGTGGGCTTGTACGTGCCGTCGGCGTTCTGCTCGAACACCGGGGCGCCGAACGACGTCTGCAGCGGGTAGTACGTGTACGGGTCGCCCTTCTCACCCGTCTGGATGAGGATCGGGAACTCGGTGCCGGCCGCCTTGCCGGCCGCGAGCGCGTCGTCCCACGTCGCCGGCGCCTGCGGTGCGAGGTCGACGTTGCGGATGAGCGCGATGTTCTCGATCGCGTAGGGCAGGCCGTAGACCTGGCCGTCCTGGGTGAACGCGGAGATCGAGATCGGCGCGAAGTCGGCCGCCTGGTCGCCGAGCTCGAGCGGCGCGACGACACCGTTGGCGGTGAACTCGCCCAGCCAGTCGTGCGCGCCGACCGTGATGTCCGGGCCCTCGCCCGTCGGGACCTGTGCGGTGAAGTCGGCGCGGATGTCGTCGAAGTTCTTGAGGACGAGGTTGACCGTCGCACCGGTCTCGTCCTCGAACGTCTTCGCGGCCGCCTGGACGGCAGCCTGGCGGGTCTCGTCGACCCAGATCGTGAGGCTGCCCGCGTCGGCCTTCTCGGTCGGCGTCGCCGCGGCCGTCGGGCTCGACGTCTCCGGCGCGTCGCCTTCGTTGTTGTCGCTGCTGCTGCACGCTCCGAGGGCCATCACGAGGCCGAGTGCCGCCGTGAGTGCCGGGATGCTCCGTCGCATCGTCGTGTCTCCTGAAAGGTGGGTGGCGTAGCCCAGAGTCGGAGGTGCGACCGTCGGTCGATCGACCGGCTCTGGCCTGATGTCGCCGACGCTAACGCCGTTGCAACCGTCGCTGCAAGTCGTTACGGTAACTTTCAGGCAACGGTTTCAGGTGGCTGTGGCAACAGCCCTCTGAGAGCCGTCAGAGGTTCGAACCCGAACGGGCGAGGACGAGGAGGTCCCATGTCCCCTACGCTGCCTCCCGTGCGCACGCGTCTGACGGATCTTGCGGAACAGGCCGGTGTCAGCACCGCGACCGTCTCGCGAGTCCTCAACGGCAAGCACGGTGTGTCGGCGCAGGCACGCCAGGCGGTCCTGGCTGCCCTCGACGTGCTCGGCTACGAGCGCCCCGAGAAGCTCCGCACGCGCTCCGCCGGCCTCGTCGGCCTCGTCGTGCCCGAGCTCGCCAACCCCGTCTTCCCCGCGTTCGCACAGGTCATCGAGTCGATGCTGACCGAGCGCGGCTACACGCCGCTGCTGTGCACGCAGTCCCCCGGTGGCACCACCGAGGACCAGTACGTCGAGATGCTCCTCGAGCACGGCGTCGCGGGCATCGTGTTCGTCTCGGGTCTGCACGCCGACACGTCCGCGAGCAAGGAGCGCTACCACCGCCTGCGCAGCCGCGGCATGCCGATCGTGCTCGTCAACGGCTTCGCCGACGGTGTCGACGCGCCGTTCGTGTCGACCGACGACGAGGCCGCGCTCGACCTCGCGTTCCGCCACCTCGTCTCGCTCGGGCACCGCAAGATCGGCCTCGCGGTCGGCCCGGACCGGTTCGTCCCCGCACGTCGCAAGCGCGAGGCGTTCGCGACGAGCCTCGAGCGGCACCTCGGCGTCACGGACGTCGAGCAGCACATCGTCTCGACGCTGTTCACGGTCGAGGGCGGTCAGGCTGCGGCGCTCGAGCTCATCGCGTCGGGGCACACCGCGATCGTGTGCGGCTCGGACCTCATGGCGCTCGGCGCGATCCGCGCGGCGCGCTCGCGCGGCCTCGAGGTGCCCGACGACCTGTCGGTCGTCGGATTCGACGACTCGCCGCTCATCGCGTTCACCGACCCGCCGCTGACCACCGTGCGTCAGCCCGTGCTGGCCATGGGGCACGCCGCCGTGTCCGCGCTCGTCGCGGAGATCAACGGCACGCCCGCGTCGCGCATCGAGCTCAAGTTCCACCCCGAGCTCATCGTGCGCGGCTCGACCGGCGCGGCACCCGCCGTGGTGGACCTCGCCGACCAGGCGTCCGCGACGGCCTGACGCCGCTCGACCTCAGCCTCCCCCTCGACCAGCCCCGCGCCGTCCGGCGCAGCGCACCGGTCGGCGAGGACTCCCCTCGGGGCCCGTCGGCACGCCCGCGCGGCGCCGTCGTGCCCGTCCGTCGTGAGCCGTATCCCCCCGGCCCGCACCTCCAGACAGAGAGATCCCCTTCGTGACCATGCTCGACACCAGCCCCGCCACGACGATCGTGCACGCCCCCGGGCGTCCCGACGGCGAGTGGTGGCGCGACGCCGTCATCTACCAGGTCTACCCGCGCTCGTTCGCCGACGGCACGGGCGACGGCGTCGGCGACCTGCCCGGCATCACCTCGCGCCTGCCGCACCTCGCCGAGCTCGGCGTCGACGCCGTGTGGCTCTCGCCGTTCTACCGGTCGCCGCAGGCCGACGCGGGCTACGACGTCGCCGACTACCGCCAGGTCGACCCGCTGTTCGGCACGCTCGCCGACTTCGACGCGATGCTCGAGCGCGCGCACGGGCTCGGCCTGCGCGTGATCGTCGACCTGGTCCCCAACCACACGTCCGACGAGCACGCGTGGTTCGTCGAGGCGCTCGCGGCCGCCCCCGGCGACCCCGCGCGCGAGCGGTACCTGTTCCGCGAGGGCCGGGGCGTCGACGGGAGCGAGCCGCCCAACAACTGGCAGTCGATCTTCGGCGGGCCCGCCTGGACGCGCGTGCCCGACGGGCAGTGGTACCTGCACCTGTTCGACTCGCGCCAGCCCGACCTCAACTGGGAGAACCAGGAGGTGCGCGCCGAGTTCGAGGACGTGCTGCGGTTCTGGCTCGACCGGGGCGTCGACGGCTTCCGCATCGACGTCGCGCACGGCATGGTCAAGGCCCCGGGCCTGCCCGACTGGGACGGCCACGTCTCGATGATCGAGGGCTCCGAGGAGGCGTTCGAGGCCGCCGAGCACGCGCTGCACGACCACGACGCCCCGGCCGCGGCGCAGCCCGTGGACCGGGTGGACGAGGTCACCGGCTCGGGCAACCAGGGCCCGATGTTCGACCAGGACGGCGTGCACGACATCTACCGCGCGTGGCACCGTGTGCTCGCGGAGTACGACGGCGACCGCGCGCTCGTCGCCGAGGCGTGGGTCGAGCCGCTGTCCCGCCTCGCGCGGTACGTGCGGCCCGACGAGATGCAGCAGGCGTTCAACTTCGCGTTCCTCGCGACCCTGTGGCACGCGCCGTCGCTGCGCGACGTCGTGACGGCCTCCTACGCGGCGAGCGACAGCGTGGACGCCCCGACGACCTGGGTGCTGTCGAACCACGACGTCGTGCGGCACGCGTCGCGCCTCGGGCTGTCCGTGCCCGGCTCGCGCCCCAAGGGCATCGCGGCGCAGGACGAGCAGCCCGACGAGGAGCTCGGCCTGCGCCGGGCACGCGCCGCGACGCTGCTCATGCTGGGGCTGCCCGGCTCGGCGTACCTCTACCAGGGCGAGGAGCTCGGTCTGCCCGAGCACACCGCGCTGCCCGACGACGTCCGGCAGGACCCGGCGTTCTTCCGCACGCAGGGCGTCGAGCGCGGCCGTGACGGCTGCCGCGTCCCGCTGCCCTGGGCCGCCGACGAGCCCGCGTTCGGGTTCTCGACGACCGGCGAGTCGTGGCTGCCCCAGCCCGCGTCGTGGACGCGCTACGCGGCCGACGTGCAGCGCGGCGTCGAGGGCTCGACGTACGAGACGTACCGCGCCGCGCTGCGCCTGCGGCGCGCCGAGCAGCTCGGCTCGGGCGGGCTCGCGTGGCGCGCGTCGGACGACGACGTGCTCGACCTCGTCAACCGGGACGTGCGCGTCGTCGCGAACCTGGGCCCCGCCGCCGTGCCGCTGCCCGCGGGGACCGAGGTGCTGCTCGCCTCGGGTCCCCTGGCGACCGACGGGTCCGGCGCGGTCGTCGTCGGTCCCGACACCACGGTGTGGCTGCGCGCCTGACGGCACGCCCGCCCCAGCACGCCCGGCCGGGTCTCGCGGACGCCTCGCGCGAGACCCGGCCGGCAGGTCAGCGCGTGCGCGCGACGTCCCACGCCGCGGCACGCAGCGGCGGGACGACGACGTCGACCTGACCGTCGTGCACGCGCGCGACGACACAGTCGTCCGCCTCGTCGGTCCCCGTGCCCGTCAGGACGTCGCAGTACTCGCCGTCGGGCAGGCTCGTCGGCAGCGTCGTCCGCAGCTCGTCGTCGCCCAGGTTGACCACGACGAAGCCCCGCTGGCCGCGACCCAGCGCGACCGCACGGTCGTCGGACCACGTGTCGACGACGGGTGCGTCCCCGACGACCGTGCGCCAGCCGACCATGCCCGCGACCTGCGGCCACCGGTGCTGGCACACCCAGTCGCCGTCCGCGAGGTCGGCCGTCGGTGCCGCGTCGGCGGCGCAGCGGGCGTCGAGCACGCGGCCGTCGGCGTCCTGCGCGGGGCCCGCGTCGCGGTCGCTGAACGCGTAGCCGGAGTAGACCTGCGGCGTGCCGTAGGTGCCGGCGAGCATGAGCACGGTGGCGAGCGCGTCGGAGGCACCGTCGCGGTACGAGAGCGTCGAACCGTTGCGCTCGGTGTCGTGGTTCTCGACGAACACGACCGCGTCGGCCGACGGCACGTAGCGCGAGCCCGCCTCGCCGAGCGTGAGCGTGAGGCCCGGCGCCCCGGCCAGCATCCCCCGCAGCTCCTTGCCGTACGTGAACTCGTAGACCTGACCGGTCCCGACGTACTCGTCCGGGGTGATGGGCTCGGACGAGCCGCGGATGACCTCCTGCATGACGGCGACGTCGTCGGGCAGCGGGTCGACGATCGCGGCGACGTCCTCGGCCGCCATGTGCTTGGCCGCGTCGATCCGGAAGCCGTCCACGCCGAGGCTCACGAGATCCTCGAGATAGGCCGTCAGCCGCGCCCGGACGGCCGGCGCGCCCGTGTCGAGGTCCGCGAGGTTGACGAGCTCGCACGTCTGCACCTCGTCGCGCGAGAGGTAGATCGCGATGTCGTCGTCGAGCGTGAGGCCGCAGTGGTGGAAGTCCCGAGCGGTCCACGTCCCGGGGTACTCGTAGTGCGAGTACGACGAGCCGGCCCAGCCGGTGCCGGGCGCGTCCTGACCCGACATGTGGTTGATCACGGCGTCGACGCGCACGTCGACCCCGGCGTCGTGGCACGCGGTGATCATCGCGGCGAGCTGCTCACGCGTCCCGAGACGCGACTCGAGCTCGTAGCTCACGGGCTGGTACGACGTCCACCACTGCGGCCCGGTGATGTGCTCCTGCGGAGGTGACGTGAGTACCCACGCGTAGCCCGCGGGGCCGAGGGTCGTGGTGCACTCGTCGGCGATCGCGTCCCACGTCCACTGGAAGAGCTGCACACCGACGTCGTGGCCGCTCCCGTCGGTCGCGGGCTGCGTCGCGGGGTCGGGCGGCTCGCTCGAGCAGCCTGCGAGCGCGGTGAGCGCGGGCAGCGCGGCGAGCGCGAGCGAAGCAAGGAGGGTGCGCGTGCGCGGGGGGCGCGTGCGTCGGGAGAGGTGCGTCATCGTCACCGCCTGGTCGTTCTGCAACACGTTGCAGAAAGTTGCTGTCAGGGCTTCCAGAGTAGGCCTTCGGCGACGTAGGTTGCGCACGTGACTCACGTCGTCGTGAACGGTCCCGCGAGCTGGAACACGCTCGTCCGGCTGCCCGAGCTGCCCGAGCCGTACCCCCACCTCGTCCTCGCGTCGGGCCACCACGACGGGCTCGGCGGGACGTCCGCCGGGAAGGCGGTCACGCTCGCGGCGCTCGAGGTCCCGACGACGCTCGTCACGACCGTCGGCGACGACGAGGACGGTGCGCGCGTCCTCGCGGCGCTGCGCGCCGGACGCGGGGCCGACGCGTTGCGCGTGCTCGCCCGCCCGGCGGTCGGCGGGCGCACCGAGCGGCACGTCAACCTCGTGTCCGACGAGGGCGACCGGCTCTCGCTCTACCTCGAGCTGCCCACCGCTCCCCCGCCCGACGACGAGGTGCTCGGCCTGGTCCGCACCGCGAGCGCCGCCGTGCTCGACCTCGCCGAGTCGTCGCGCGCGCTGCTCGACGTCGCGCGCGCCGCCGGGGTCCCCGTGTGGTGCGACGTCCACGACGACGACTCGGTGGGCGACTACCCGCGCGCGTTCGCCGCGGCGGCCGACGTGCTGCTCGTGTCCGCCGCCCAGCTCTCCGACCCGGGCGCGTACCTCGCCGCCGCGGTCGCGGGCGGCGTGCGCCTCGCGGTGTGCACGCGCGGTGCCCGGGGCGCGATCGCGCGCGACGCCGACGGCTGGTGGGAGGTCGGGGTCGTCGACGCGGGACCCGTCGTCGACCCCGAGGGGGCGGGCGACGCGTTCCTCGCCGGGCTGCTGCGGGCGACGCTCGCCGGCGAGCCGCGCGCCCGGGCGCTCGCGGAGGCAGCCGCGACCGGCGCGCTCGCCGTCACGAGCACCGCGCTCGGCGCGCCGCACGCCACGCCCGGACGCGTCGCCGAGCTGGCGCGCGACGTGCGGGTCGCCCGGGTCGAGTGACCGGTCAGCCGCCCGAGACGCTGAGCTCGGCCTCGTGCAGCTCCTGGCGGAAGTCGTCCGACAGCTCGCGCGACTCGAGCCAGCCGTACGGCAGCACGACCTTCTTGGGCGAGCCGGCGCGGCCGCGCTGACCCTCGGCGGGCTCGCCCGGGTACGGCTGGTCGAGGTCGAGCTCCGCGACGAGGTCGTCGAGCTCGGCGAGCGAGCTCACGAGCCCGAACCGCGCACGCAGGTCCCCGCCCACGACGTAGCCCTTGAAGTACCACGCCATGTGCTTGCGCAGCTCGCGCAGCGCCTTGCCCTCGTCCGCGAAGTGCTCGACCATCAGCTCCGCGTGCCGGCGCACGGTCGACGCGACCTGCCGCAGACCCGGCCGGACGCGCTCGTCGGACCCCGCGAACGCGGCCGCGAGGTCCGCGAAGAGCCACGGACGCCCCTGGCAGCCCCGGCCGACCACCACGCCGTCGCACCCCGTGCGCGCGACCATCTCCAGCGCGTCCTCGGCCGACCAGATGTCGCCGTTGCCGAGCACCGGCACGTCGGTGACCGTCTCCTTGAGACGCGCGATGGCCGCCCAGTCCGCGGTGCCCGAGTAGTACTCCGCCGCCGTGCGGGCGTGCAGCGCGACCGCCGCGACCCCCGCGTCCTGCGCGACGAGACCCGCCTCGAGGTAGGTGAGGTGATCGTCGTCGATGCCCTTGCGCATCTTGACCGTCACGGGGATGCCGTACGGCTGCGCCGCCCGCACCGCACGCGTCACGATGTCCCGGAACAGGTCCCGCTTCCACGGCAGCGCCGAGCCGCCGCCGCGTCTCGTGACCTTCGCGACCGGGCAGCCGAAGTTGAGGTCGACGTGGTCCGCGCGGTCCTCGGTGACGATCATCCGGACCGCGGCCTCGACCGTCACCGGGTCCACGCCGTAGAGCTGGACCGAGCGCGGCTTCTCGTCGGGCTCGTGGTGGATGATCCGCAGCGACTCCTCGCCGCGCTCGACGAGCGCCCGGCTCGTGACCATCTCGGCGACGTACAGCCCCGCACCCTGCTCACGGCACAGGCGCCGGAACGCCGCGTTCGTCACGCCGGCCATGGGCGCGAGGACCACGGGCGTGGCCACGCTGATCGGCCCGATCTGCAGGGGCGGGAGCACCGCACCCGGCGCGCGGTCGGTCCGCTCGTTCGTCACAGTCACCCGGCCATTCTCCCATCGGCCGTCGGGCGGCTCATCGCACGCACCGTGCGAAGGATCGGTCGCGATCCGCGACCACTTCTTCGCACGATCCGCGGCGGGCCGACGGTCAGCGCAGGAGCCAGCCGTTGTCCTGGGCGATGCGGACCGCCTCCGCGCGCGTGCGACCTCCCGTCTTGCCCATCGCCGCCGACAGGTAGTTGCGGACCGTGCCCTCGGACAGGAACGTGGCGCGCGCGATGTCCGCGACCGTCCCGCCGTCGGCCGCCACGACGAGCACGTCGCGCTCCCGGTCGGTCAGCGGGCTGCTGCCCACCGCGAGCGACTCGACCGCGAGGTCCGGGTCGACGACGCGCAGACCCGCGTGCACGCGGCGCACCGCGTCGGCGAGCTGTTCGGCGGGTGTGTCCTTGACGACGAACCCGCTGGCCCCGGCGTCGAGCGCGCGCCGCAGGTAGCCCGGTCGGCCGAACGTCGTGACGACGAGCGAGCGGCACGACGGCAGGTGGCGGTGCAGCTCGGCCGCGGCGGCGAGGCCGTCGAGCCCGGGCATCTCGACGTCGAGGAGCGCGACGTCCACGTCGCCCTCGCGAGCGGCGGCGAGCACCTCGTCGCCGCGCCCGACCTGCGCGACGACCGTGAGGTCGGGCTCGAGGTCGAGCAGCGCCGCGAGCGCACCGCGCACGAGCGCCTGGTCGTCGGCCAGGAGCAGCCGGATCGGCCTCGTCATGCACCCTCCCTCGGGTCGCGCGGACCGACGACGCCGCGCGCGACGCGCAGCCGGTGGCCGCCCAGCGGGCTGCGGCCGGACTCGACGTGCGCACCGACGCGACGCGCCCGCTCGGCGAGGCCGAGCAGCCCGTGCGAGTCGCCGCCGACCGCACCGTCCGGCTGCCGACGGCCCTGCCCGTCGTCGTCGACGACGAGCTCGTCGGCGTCCATGCGCACGACCACGCGCCGCGCGGCGGAGTGCCGCAGCACGTTCGTCGTGCCCTCGCGCAGGCCCCACGCGAACAGCTCGCGCAGGTCCTCGTGCACCTCGTCGACGCTGCCCGGCAGGTCCGCGTCGAGGCCCGCGGCGTCGAACGCGTGCCGCGCGCCCGCGAGCTCGCCGGCCAGCGTGACCGCGCGCGTCGCGGTCACCATGCCGCGCACGTCCGCGAGCGCCGCGCGCGCGAGCGACTGCACCTCCAGCACCTCGGTGCGCGCCCGCTCCGGGTCGCGGTCCAGGAGCCGGGCCGCGAGCTCGGCCTTGACCGAGATGACCGTGAGGCTGTGCCCCAGCACGTCGTGCATGTCGCGTGCGATCCGCTCGCGCTCGCGCTCGACCGCGAGCACGGCGACCTCGTCCTGCGCGTTCTGGAGCTGCCGGTTGCGCAGGACGAGCTGCGTGAGGCCGAACACCGCGAGCGTCGCGAGGACCACCGAGACCACGAGGTCGTCGATCAGGCGCCAGCCCGGCACGACGCGGGGCAGCACGAGGACCACGACGATCACGACGACCGGGGCGACGAGCACACGCGGGTCGCGCAGCAGGAACACCGCGGACACGCACACGAACACCAGCCCGACGAGCCCCTGCTCGTCCGCCGCGAGGCACGACAGGGCGACGAGCACGAGCTGACCGGCGAGGAAGCAGACCGTGAACGCGCCCGTCCTGCTCGCGGGTGCCACCCGGATCCACGAGAAGCGCACGACGACGAGCGCGAAGCTCGCCGCGAGCAGGATCACGGCGATCACGGAGACCCAGCGTTCGACGCCGTCCGGGCTGCGCCACGCCGCCTGCAGCGGCTGCAGCAGGAACACGGCCCACACGACGCCCATCACGGGCCCGACCACGCGCATGACGCGACCCGCCCGGTCCGGCAGGCCCCACGGCGGGGCCGGCCGCGCCGGGCGGGACGGACGGGGGTCCGGGCCGGTCACGCCGCCCACCGTACGGGCATCACGCGCGCGCCGTGTCCTTGCGGAAGCGCCACGCGGCACCGGCGACGAACACCGCACCCCAGGCGACGACGTTCACGACGGCCCACGCCGACACGTCACCGCCCGTGACGGGGCCGCGCACGATCTCCGCGAGCCCGTAGGTCGGCACGAACCGCGCGATCGTCGCGAACACGCCGTCACCCAGCGGCATGAACAGGCCGCCCGCGAACGACAGCAGGGCGAGCACCGGGCCGAGCACCTGCATGACGTTCTCCGACGGCAGCAGGTAGCCCATGAACAGCCCGAACGCGGCGAACACCGCCGAGCCCACCCACGCGAGCAGGAGCGCGACGACCATGCGTCCCGCGTCCCCGGAGACCCCGGACAGCGCCCCGACGACCGCCGTGACGACGACCGCGGCGAGGCCCAGCACCATCGCGACCGCGACCTTCGTCGCGACGTAGGCCGCCGGACGCAGCGGCGTGAGCCGCAGCTGGCGCGTCCAGCCCTGCGCGCGCTCGACCGACACGCTCGCACCGCCGCTCGTCGTCGCGAGCAGCGCGCCGTACAACGACATGGAGACCATGATCCAGGCCGTCACGTTCGCGTGGCCGACGGACTCCGTGCGGTACTCGGACGCCGTGCCGAACAGCAGGAAGAACGCGGGCGGCATGACGAGCGTGAACAGCACCGTGCGACGGTTGCGCAGCAGGCGGCGCAGCTCGACCGCGACGTACGTCAGGTCCGGTCGGCTCGCGCGGCGGGCGGCCGTCGGCGCGGTGCGCGTGCCGGTGCTCGTCGTGGTGCTCGTCGTGGTGGTGGTGCTCATGCTCGGCTCCCTGCGGTCTCGTCGTCGGCGCCCGTGCTGGTCGGGTCGCCCGTGAGCGCGAGGAAGGCGTCCTCGAGGCCCCGCGCGGTGATCTCGAGGTCGCGTGCGACGGTCGCCGTCAGCAGGTGCCGCGCGACGGCGTCGGAGTCCGTCGTGCGGACCAGGACGCGGTCGCGGCGCACCTCGACGTCGCTCACGCCGGGCAGCGCACGCACCGCCGCGACGTCGAACGTCGACGCGCCGGTCCCGTCGGCCGCACCCGGGACGGTCGCGGACACGACGCGCCCCGACGTGAGGCTCTTGACCTGCGCGGCGGACCCGTCGGCGACGACCCGGCCGTGGCTCACGAGCACGATGCGGTCGGCGTACGCGTCCGCCTCCTCGAGGTAGTGCGTCGCGAACAGGATCGTCCGACCGCGGGCCGCGTCGGCGCGCAGCGCGTTCCAGAAGTCCCGGCGGCCCTCCACGTCCATGCCCGTGGTCGGTTCGTCGAGCACGATGAGGTCCGGGTCCGGCAGGAGCGCGAGCGCGAACCGCAGCCGCTGCTGCTGCCCGCCCGAGCACGCCCCGACCCGACGGTCGGCGAGGTCGGCGATGCCCGCCCGCTGCATGACCTCGGCCGCCGGGCGGGTGCGCCCCGTGCCCCGGAAGAACGAGGCCATGAGCGCGACGGTCTCGCCGACCGTGAGGTCGCGCAGCAGCCCGCCGCTCTGCATGACGGCCGCGACGCGACCCGCCGCGATCGCGGCCGACGGGTCCAGCCCGAGCACGCGCACCGTGCCCTCGTCGGGCTCGGCGAGGCCGAGCAGCAGGTCGATCGTGGTCGTCTTGCCCGCGCCGTTGGGGCCGAGGAACGCGACGACCTCGCCCGGCCGCACGGCCAGGTCCAGTCCGTCGACCGCGTGCACGTCGCCGAACGACTTGCGCAGCCCGCGCAGGTCGAGGGCGAGCGTCGGCGGGGCGTCGATGAGCTCTGTGGTCATGCGTCGATCGTGGCGGCGGGACGCGTCGCGCTCCCCCGCCGAGCGTCACGGACCGGGCATGACAGATGTCACGACGACGCCCGTCCGGCACCCCGCGAGAGGTGCCGGACGGGCGTCGTCGGACGTGCGTGCGGGCTCAGGCGCCCAGGAGACGCGGCGCGAGGTACGACGCGACCTGGTCGAGAGCGACGCGCTCCTGCGTCATGTCGTCGCGGTGCCGGATCGTCACGGCCTGGTCGTCGAGCGTGTCGAAGTCGACCGTGATGCAGAACGGCGTCCCGATCTCGTCCTGCCGGCGGTAGCGACGGCCGATCGCGCCCGCGTCGTCGAAGTCGACGTTCCAGCTCTGCCGGAGCTCGGCCGCCAGGTCGCGCGCCTTGGGGCTGAGCTGCTCGTTGCGGGACAGCGGCAGGACCGCGGCCTTCACGGGCGCGAGGCGCGGGTCGAGCTTGAGCACGACGCGCGTGTCGACCCCGCCCTTGGTGTTGGGCGCCTCGTCCTCGGCGTACGCCTCGACCAGGAAGGCCATGAGGCTGCGCGTCAGGCCCGCCGCGGGCTCGATGACGTACGGCACGAAGCGCTCGTTCTTGCCCTGGTCGAAGAACGACAGGTCCTGACCCGAGTGCTCGCTGTGCGTCGACAGGTCGAAGTCGGTGCGGTTCGCGATGCCCTCGAGCTCGCCCCACTCGCTGCCCTGGAACCCGAACCGGTACTCGATGTCGACGGTCCGCTTGGAGTAGTGCGACAGCTTCTCGGCCGGGTGCTCGTAGTGCCGCAGGTTCTCGCGCGCGATGCCCAGGTTCACGTACCAGTCGGTCCGGTGGTCGATCCAGTACTGGTGCCACGTCTCGTCGGTCCCGGGCTCGACGAAGAACTCCATCTCCATCTGCTCGAACTCGCGCGTGCGGAAGATGAAGTTGCCCGGCGTGATCTCGTTGCGGAACGACTTGCCGATCTGGCCGATGCCGAACGGGGGCTTCATGCGCGCCGCCGTGTAGACGTTCTTGAAGTTCACGAAGATGCCCTGCGCGGTCTCGGGCCGCAGGTAGTGCAGGCCGGACTCGTCCTCGACCGGGCCGAGGTACGTCTTGAGCATCATGTTGAAGTCGCGCGGCTCGGTCCACTGCCCCTTGGTGCCGCAGCTCGGGCACGGCACGCCCGCGAGCCCGCCCTCGGGCTCGTGGCCCTTGCGCTCGGTGTACTCCTCGACGAGCTGGTCCTCGCGGAACCGCTTGTGGCAGGACAGGCACTCGGTGAGGGGGTCGGTGAACACCCCGACGTGGCCCGACGCGACCCACACCTGGCGCGGCAGGATGACCGACGAGTCGAGGCCGACGATGTCGTCGCGGCTCGTGACCATCGCGCGCCACCACTGGCGCTTGATGTTCTCCTTGAGCTCGACGCCGAGCGGTCCGTAGTCCCACGCGGAGCGCGTCCCGCCGTAGATCTCCCCGCTCGGGAAGACGAAGCCGCGCCGCTTGGCGAGGGAGACGACGGAATCCAGACGCGAGGGTGCTGCCACGGCGGTGCTCTCCAGGTGCTCGGTGCCCGCGGCTGGGTGCCGTGAGCGAAGGGGTGTCGTCCGCGGCCGGCTCGGGGCCGCCGCGGAGCGCCCCCAGGCTACCGGTCAGCCGTCGGGCGGTGCGCCGTCGCGGCGCGCCCGGGGTCGCGCGCGCACGTGCATGCGCTCCCCCTGCGGGCCGAACAGCGTGAGCAGCTCGACGGGCCCCGGACCGGGGTTGAGCAGCGCGTGCGGCGTGCGCGTGTCGAACTCCGCGACCTCGCCCTCGCCGAGCACGAGGTCGTGGTCGCCGAGCAGCAGCCGCAGCCGGCCCGACAGCACGTAGACCCACTCGTACCCCTCGTGCACCTTGAGCGACTCGGTGCGCGACGGGTCCCCCGGGTCCAGCACGAGCTTGTACGCGCGCAGCCCGCCCGGGCGCCGCGTGAGCGGCACGTACGTCGCGTCGCGGTGCCGCACGGGCTTCGCGTGCACGCGCGGGTCGCCCGTCTCGGGTGCGTCGACGAGCTCGTCGAGCGGGACCTGGTGCACGCGTGCGAGCGGGAGCAGCAGCTCGAGCGTCGGCCGACGCTGGCCCGACTCGAGCCGTGACAACGTGCTCACCGAGATCCCCGTCTCCTCCGCGAGCGCGGCGAGCGTGAGGTCACGACGCTGGCGCAGTGCCCGCAGCCGCGGGCCGACGCCCGCGAGCACGTCGTCGGTCGGGTCCGTCACGACCCTCATGTTGCCATTCCGGCAACGATCCTTGCCATCCGACGACATCCTGCGTCACTGTGCGCGGCATGACGCACCAGCACCGGCACGACGAGCACCCCCTCCCGCACGACGTCGCAGGCGAGCTCGCCGCGCTCGTCGGACCCGCGCACGACCCCGGCTCCGCCGACCGGGACGTCGTGGTCGTCGGCGGCGGTGCCGCGGGCCTCGGCGCCGCGCTCGTCCTGTCGCGCGCCCGGCGGCGCGTGCT
>Ga0206103_100323_pt1 | contig 30407 bp, 25 predicted proteins | sample 1B5Ametagenome_FD_148638 | JGI IMG/M metagenome (GOLD analysis project Ga0206103, IMG submission 148638) | Enriched microbial communities from leaf-cutter ant dump, University of Wisconsin, Madison, United States - 1B5A | ecosystem: Environmental > Terrestrial > Nest > Insects nest > Nest dump... | reverse complement strand
AGAGGAGGGGGGCGGGGAACCGTGGTTCCCTGCATTCCAAACCTTTCCGCCGAAGGCGCTTTTTCCTGACCAGAAAATAATTTCAAATCACAGTTGCTGCGCCAGTTTCGCCAGGTCGATCCCGTGTTCGCGATCTCCCGGGATTCGCAGCGTCCTGAGGCCAAGGCTTTCGAGAATTTCGAGCAACCCGAAGTACGTGGGCGATTCCACCGCCACCACGTCGCCCGGGCGCGTCACCGCGCGGATCGCCAGGTTCAGCGCTTCCGTCGCACCGTTGGAGACGACGATTTCATCCCGGGAGACCGGGCAGCCCATGGCGTAGAAGCGTTTCTCCAACTGGCGGATCAACTCCGGATGCCCGGGCGAAAGCTCGTAGCGGCCCAGCATCGCGGGGGAGCCGCGCACCACGGAGGCCATCAGCCGGGAGAGCTTTTCCGTCGGCAGCAGGCCGGGGTCCGGAAGGGCCGCCCCGAGCGGGACCAGCCCGGGGTGATGGGCTTCCCGCATCACTTCCGCCACGATATCGCTCACCCCGACCACGCATGGCACGCATGGCTCCATCCCTTCCGGCGCGGGCGCGGGGGAGAGCAGGGCGGAGGGCGTCCCCACCCGCGCGCAGACATAGTACCCGGATTTCGGGCGGGCTTCGACCAACCCGCGCGCTTCGAGAATCCCCATCGCGTGATAAACGCTCCCCGGGCTTGCCCGTTCGATGCGGCAGAGCTGGCGGATGGAGGGGATCTGCTCGCCGAAGCGGTAAACCTTCCGGCGGATCTGCTCTTCAAGCCGACGGGCGATCGCCTCGTACTTGAAACCCCGGTCCCGGTCTGGAGCACTCATGGCGGGAATTTATCGCAGGAAGCGCCGTTCGAACAGAAGCAGTTCCTTCATGAAACGAAGGGAACAGCCCGCAAAAGGTCCGCCGCCGCCGGTCCCCCTGTTACCGCGGGGAAACCGCCTGACTGCGCCTGTCCGCCTTCCCCGGGACGCGCTACGATCGTGGGGTGCCGGAAAGGATCGCCATCATGAAACCACCCATTGCCAACCTGCAATCCATCGAAACGGCTGAAACCCGCTCTCCGGGCGGGCGCTTCGCCCTGCTCCGCAAACACCTCTCCCGGGCATTGGGCCATCCGCGCGATGGCGGCGTCTGGAACGGAGGGCATCCCTTCGAGGTGGAGCACGCGGAGATTCCGCCCGGCAAACAAAACTTCCCTTTCCACAGCCATGCCGCAGCGTGGGAATTCTACTGGATTCTCTCCGGGCGGGGCACCCTTCGCACGGAGATGCACCGGCGGGAGATCGGCGAGGGCGATTTTTTCATCTGCCTGCCCGGGGAGGCTCACCAGTTGACCGCCGCCCCGGAGACGGCGCTCCGGTATCTGGTGATCGCCAACAACCCGATGGCCGATCTCATCCACTACCCCGATAGCGAAAAATGGAACACCAAACCCGGCCGCCGTCTCTTCCGCGGGCAGCTCGACTATTACGACGGGGAGGAGTGATGGAAACGATCACGATCCTGGGCGGCGGTGCGGTCGGCATCGCCCTGGCGGTTCATCTCTCCATGGCGGGAAGAAAGGTGCGGCTGGTCCGTGTCCGCGCGACCGGCCAATCACCAGCCCCCGCGCTTCTCTCGCTGGAGGAGGGGAACGCCATCCGGCGGGCGTGGGTGGAGTGCGTCTCTCTGGACCGGCTGGACCACCCGGACCCGGGTCCGTCGGGCGGGCTTCTCGTGGTCGCCACGAAAGCCTTTGCCAATGCGGCCCTGGCGCGATCGCTCTCTGCGCGGCGAAAGACCGGCCCGCTTTGCCTCCTTCAGAACGGCCTCGGGGTGGAGCAGCCGTTCCGGGAAGCCGGGTTCGCCGAAATCTACCGGAGCGTTCTCTATGTCACCGGAGAGGTGTGCGGTCCCTTGCGCTCGTCCCTCAAAGCCATCCGGCCTTCGCTGATCGGAAGCGTCAACGGCACGGCGGACGGGGTGCGGCGATGCGTGGAGGCTCTCGCCACCCCCGCCTTTCCGTTCGCGGCGAGCCATGACCTTGAGGAAGCGGTCTGGAAAAAGACCATCATCAACAGCGTTTTCAACTCCCTCTGCCCGCTGCTGGAGACCGATAACGGGATATTCAGCCGCAGCCGTTCCTGCCGCTCGATGGCGCGGGAGGTGATCGGCGAATGCGTCCGGGTGGCGAATCGCGCGGGGGTGATCCTGAGCGCGGAAACGGTGCTCGGGCAGGTGCTCGAAATCAGCCGGGCCTCTTCGCATTTCATCTCCACATTGCAGGATCTCCGCCGGCGGCGGCGGACGGAAATCGACTCGCTCAATCTGGCGATCTGCGCGGTTGCCGAAACCTTGCGCCCCCCGGTGCCGGTGCCCCGGACCCGGCTGCTCGGGGAACTCGTTTTGCTGAAATCCGGGCTTGAGAGCAACGGTCATGAAACTCACCAAGGGAGAAACCCTCCGGATTGAGGGTCCGTGCGAAATCCACCTCTTCGTCCGTTCCGGGGCGCTCTGGGCCACCGCGTCGCCCGCCTGCGGGGATCACCTCCTGCGGAGCGGTGAACGGGGGAGCTTCCGTTCCCGGGGTGTCGTGATCCTCGAAGCGCTTGCGGAGACGAAGCTGGAGGTCTCGGTCGGAACGGCGGTACCGCATCGCCGCAACGGCTCTATCCGCTGACCGTGGCCGTCCCGTTGGGGTGGAGCACCTGACCGGTAAAAAAGCTGGAATCCCCGCTGGCCAGAAAGACATAGCTGGGGGCGACCTCATCGGGTTCCCCCGGGAGATCATCGTTTCCCTCGCCGGGGGCGGGAGCCCAGATCGGGCCGGGGGCCACGGCGTTGACGCGAATTTTCCGGTCCGCGAGGCTGCGGGCGAGGGATCGGGTGAGGGAGACGATGGCTCCCTTGCTCGCGGAATAGTCGATCCGCTGGGCATCCCCCTGATAGGCGGCCACGGAGGTGGTGTTGATGATGGCCGCCCCTTCGCGCAGGTAAGCCAGCGCCGCCTTGGTAAAATGAACGTAGCCGAAGAAATTCGTGCGAAAGGTCCGCTCCAGTTGCTGGGTGGAGAGGGCGAGCAGGTCTTTCTGCGGGTATTGCTCCGCCGCGTTGTTGACGAGCACGTCGAGCCGCCCGAACACCCGCACCGTTTCCTCCACGGCTTCGCGCGCGAACGCCTCGCTGCCGATGTCCCCGGGCAGCAGCAGGCACTGCGCCCCCTCCGCTTCCACCAGCCGCCGGGTCCGCACGGCGGCCGCCGGTTCGTCGAGGTAAGCGATGGCGATCCGCGCCCCCTCCCGGGCAAAATAGATCGCCGTGGAACGGCCGATCCCCTTGTTCCCGCCGGTGATCAGGGCGACCTTCCCGGCCAGCTTGCCGCTGCTCCGGTAGGCGGGCGGTTCCGGGAGCGCCGTCAGCGGCACGGAGGGAAGGGCTTTGAGGGGCGGATCGGCGATGGTGACCATACGCTAACCCTTTCGCGCGAGGCCATCCCGGCGCGTGCACCCGGTTTCCTTTCGGGAAAAAAGATAGCCGTTTTGGGCCTGCCTCGCGGGCGGGGGCGAAGCCGCCGGGACAACCGGGGGCCTGTGAACACAACGACTCAAATCGGCGTAAAAGGCGCTTTTGGGCCCAAAACGGCGCTCTTCAGGCGCCCGAATCCGATTCAGCCACCTTTATCACCCCATTTTTGGCTCAAAAATCGCTCTTTTATCCTCATTTCTCGTTAGGTTAACAGGCCTTAGGTTGTGTTTACGAATTTGCCGAAAGCGGCTGAAAGCCGCCTTTTGGCCCAAAAGTCGGTTTCTTCAGGCGTCCGAATCTCGATTCGGCCTTCCTCAGAAGCCCGATTTTGGTCTCAAAACGCATCTTTTCATCCATCTTTCTCAATTCGTAAACACAACCTAACGGATAGCCGCGGGAGTTTTTCCGGCCCGGACGGCTTCCGCCTGCTGGAGCAGGTCCGTATCGGAGGCGGGGATGCGCTGGGAAGCCTCGCCGTTTTTCACCGTGATCATCTCGCCTTCCACGGAGGTGAGCGCGACCACCGTCCCCGGCGGGAACGACGCCTTTCCGGCCACTTTTCCGTTGAAGATGATCGGGAATTCGGTGTTTTTGAGCAGCTTCACCTGCCGCGGCCAGAAGCGGCGCTCCAGCGTGCCGAGGGTGAGCGGCGGCGGCGGGGTCGCCCGGGGCGGGGCGGCCTGCACGGGAGCGGGGGCGGGCGCCTGGGTGGCCGGTTCGTCCGCGGAATCCCCGCCCGCCGGGGGAACTGCCGTGATCGCCGGAGCTTCGCGCTCGAAAGGGGTCGGGGTGGCGTTGGCCAGCGCTTCCCTGAGGCGATCGCGCTCCGTGGCGGGGGCGTCCGGCGCGGCCTCCGCCCCGGGTTCGCCGAGCACGACGGCGGAGGTCCATTGCGCGGGCAGGTACGGGTCCGCATGGCCGCGCTGGTAGAGCAACGCCGCGAGAAGAAGGACAAGAGTGACAATGAAAAGATCCCAAAGGGATATCCCTCCGTCTTCCTGACGATTCCATTTACAATGTCTCATAGTAAACAGGTTTTTAGAGGAAAGGCGCCGGATACCGAAGCCCAAAAGGAGAAAAAATTGATGCCGGTTTTTCGGAAAATCGATCCGGAAGCCCCGGAAAAAGCTTGCATCACCCCGGTCGCGCGCCTAGAAATCCCGGGCCGCGATTCATGAACGACATGACGGGGACCGGTCGCGAACCGGGGAGCGAAAACGGGACCTTAAAGGACCTTAAAATTACCGATTTTCCTCCTTGCTCCGGCCCCCGAAAGAGTGCAGGGTTGATGGCTCGAAAGCTCGGGTGGTGAAATGGCAGACACGTACGTTTGAGGGGCGTATGCCGCAAGGCGTGGGGGTTCAAGTCCCCCCCCGAGCACCAATATTGATCAGGGTTTCCGGTGGATTACCCTGAAGCCGTAGCAAAAACGGCGTCCCAACAGAGTCTTTTTTTCACCCGCGATCCCCGATCACACGCGGGGCCGCCAGCCCGGCGGACGCCGCCGCCTCAGGCGCAGCCAGTTGTTCCACGTTTTACGCAGGGTGTCGCCGAGCGTCAGATACGTTTCGTTGCGGGAATTCGCTTCATGCGCGGGCTCCACGATCTGCCGGAGCACTCCGGCGACGCTGAAGTCATCGGTCTCCAGTACCGTGTAAGCGGTTCCGACGGCGGCTTCATGGTGGGCATCGCTCCCCGCCGTCATCGGGAGACGGCGGCGGCGGGCGTAGGTGAGCGCCTTTTCGTTGCACCGGCGGAAGGTGGTGGCCGCGTTGAAGACCTCCATGGCATCCAGGGGGAGCGTCTCCAGCACCGATTCGCGGATTCCCGCCCGGAAATAGTCGTAGGCGTGGGGGGGGATCGCCAGGCCCCCGGCTTCGTGAATCCGCTCGCACACCCGCCGGGCGGGCACCCCCTTGAGTTCCCCGGCCCCGGGGAGGATCGCGCCGATACAGAGCAGATGCCCCTCCGCCGTGGAGACTTCCACGCCCGGGATGATGAGAAACCCGTCCACGGGCAACCCGTCCGGGCGAATCAGGCCGCGATCAAGCAGGTAGTCGATCCCCTCGCAGGTGTTGTGATCGGTGAGCGCAAAGCCGTGCAGCCCCCGCCGCCGGGCGCTGGCAATCAATTCCTCCAGACTGCTGACCCCATCGCCGGAGAAATACGAGTGGGTGTGCAGGTCTATCTTCAGGGACATTCCAAGGCGGTGTTCGGGGTTTGCCTCCACACTGTGAGGCCGTAGTGCGGCTACTTCAAGCGTCTTTCCACCCTTCGAAATGGAAAAATCGCCCCTTTCCCCGGTGGCGGCGGTCTGCTTTGATGAGGGCACGCATGAACATCGCCTTTAAGGAATGGGCCCTGATTTGCGATGCGCTCGGGGCCGGTCGTCAGAGCATCATCCTTCGCAAGGGGGGCATTGCCGAGGGGCGGGACGGGTTTCGCTTCAAGCACGAGGCGTTCTTCCTCTTTCCGACGTTTTTTCACGAACAGCTTGTCCGCACACGCCACCCGGAGGCTCCCGGCCTGCCGGAACGCGAGGAAGGCCGGGTGAGCGTGAATCTTTTTGCCCGGGTGGAGTGGACCCGGTGGGTGGACGACCCGGCGAAGGCCGGGGCGCTCGCCCCGTTTCACCTCTGGCGCGACGAGGTGGTCCGCGAACGGTTTCATTACGGCGATCCTCCGGGTCTTCACGTCGCCGCGCTCCGCCTCTACCGGCTTGCCGCTCCGTGGACCTTTCCCGAGAGCCCCCGTTACGGCGGCTGCCGCTCCTGGCTTCAACTCCCGGAACGGCCCGCGCCGCCGGAGATGACGCCGGTGATCAGCGACGAGGCGCACGCCCGGCGGCTGACGGACCTGCGGACGGTTCTCGATTCGTGAGTTGGGGAGGGGGAGGGACGGAAGACGGACGGAAGGGGGCGCGCCGGTCCGGCTTCTCTGGTCAGCGATCTTCTCCAGAGAGCCTGTCTTTTTTTCTTCCGGGCGAGGGAGTGAAATCTCACTCAGGCTGATCCTTCCCATGCACTTCCCCCTCCCCCATCTTCTTGGCGCCCTCCGCGTTTTCGTGGTGGTTTCCTCCCTTTTTGCCGCCCCTTTCCGGGCCCATGGCATCGACGTCCGCTCCCTCGGCGTGATCGGAGACGGAAAGGCCGATGACACGGCGGCGATTCAGGCGGCCCTGGATTCAGGCAAAACCACCCTGGAATTTCCCGCGGGCGAATTCCGCTTCGGCGCGATCACGATTCCGGCGGACTCGAACCTGAGCTTCGATCCCCGTGCACGGATCACGCCGATCCGGGAGAAACTCGCGCACCGGAAGGAGATCGTCGGCGACGACGGCAAGACCCGCACGGTGGCCGGAAAGCATCCCCTTTTCACCATCGCCGGGGACCGTGTGAAGCTCTCCGGCCTTCGCTTCGACTTCTGCGCGGCGGCGACCCCCGAAGATCCGACTCCCGTTGAAATCCTCGTCTATGCCGAAGAGGCGGCGAACCTCGTGGTCAGCGGCTTCCATGTCGAAAAATCGGTGACGCCGGAGCCTCCCGGGGAGGGGGAGAAACGCAAGCGCCTTCCCAAGACCTACCTTTTGTTCACCGACAAGTGCCGCCAGATCGTGCTGGAAAACAGCGAGGCCCATCGCGTGGCGCACATGATCTGGACCAATGAAAGCGCCAATGTCACCGTGCGCGGAAACACGATGATCGGCGGCGCGGCGATGACCACCTTCGCCAACGGCAGCGAAAACCTTCGCCACCACGACAACTGGTCCCGCAATGTCGGTTACCAATGCGTCTGGCGCGGGGGTTCGCCCGATCCTTCCCGCAAAGCTCCCCGGGTTCCCCACGGCACCGCGAATGTCGTCCATCGCCTGATCAAACCGGGCGATCCGGGCTACGTTCCCCACACCCACGGCGCTTTCGATGTCCTGGTGCAGAACAACTACGCCGAGTACGGCACGGTCCTCTGCTGGGGCAACAAGGGCCGCCAGATCGTGGTGGACGGCAATATCGCCCGCTTTATGTGGGACTATGCCTATGGAAGCGAAGGGGATGAGAACACGATCTTTTCAAACAATATTTCCGTCAACAGCGCCGTGGGCGGTTTCACCTGCCTCTATTGGGGGGAAAAAGTCCTCATCACCGGCAATGCCGTGATCGTCCGGCATGAGCCTTTCCAGCCCGGGCTGACGCGCCATGCCGAATCCACCTACATGGGACAGTTCATCCGCATTCATCATGGCCCGCCCAATCCCGAGGATAAATACGGCCTTGGCAGCATGGTCATCTCGGGCAATCTCTTCGTCAACGAACTCGCCGATCGCCCCTCGGGCATCTCCATTGAGGCCGGTCGCGACGTTCTCTTCACCCATAACAAGATGATCAACGGGGTGATCCGGAAAGCCGAGGAAGTCCGGGCCAAGCCGCCCGAGGGCAAGACGGATGTGGATGAATTCGCCTCCCAGCAGCTGATGCAGAGCGCAAGCGGCGAGACGCTCGTCATGCGGCGGCTGATCGGCGCGGATGTCAGCCGCGTCACCATCACCGGAAACGAATTCATCTCCCGACAACCGGGCGACAAACCGATGGTGCTCATCGACGGCTCGGTTTCCAGCGCCATCGTCAAGGATAACGTCTTCCGCAAGGAGAAGAGCCATCTCCGGTTCACCGAGGCCCAGCGCGAGTTGGAGAAGGCCCTGCCGCGCTACATGCTTTACGTGCAGGATCATCCCGAAAAACGCGAGTACACGAACTCCCAACCAGCCACCGCGATTGGCATCATGCCGATCACCCCCGGCCTCTCCGTCGTGCAAGGCAACGTGATTACCGGCTGGAAGAAAGCGATCACGATGGAGAACGCCAGCGGGAAGGGCCGGAGCGTCTTTGTTCTCAAAGGGAATATCACCGACGGCGCGATCTCCGTGGACGGTCCCGACGATCGGACCCAAAAGAGGATCGAGGATCATACCGCGCTTCCCGCCGGTATCCTTCCGTGAGTTCCGCCTGGGCGCGCCTTGCCGGGGACTGCGAAACTGCTTGCCTCCGCGTTTCATCGGGAGATAGTAAATGCCGGAGCCGGTCCGGTGGAGGGTTCGGGCGAACTTTCCCCGGGGGGAGTCCCGGCGATCCGCATTTTTTGTCCCCGTAGTTCAACGGATAGAACAAGGGTTTCCTAAACCTTAAATCCGGGTTCGATTCCCGGCGGGGACATGGCTTTGAAGTTCTGGTAAATGGTTGATTCGCAATGAATTGCGGGGATTTTGCAAAAATTCGGGTTTTCCTTTTGAACCCTGTCGCACACGTCTGAACCGGTCTGAATTTGTACGCCAGTTATACGCCGGATTTGGGCATTTTTCCGTATGTCGGTGGGGTAAAACTTTAATTCCCTCGAATTCGAGGAATTAAAAACGAGACAGGCCTGAACAGCTTCTATCTCTCAGCAAAGAAATGGGCGGATGCCACTGACGCCAGGGGGCTGATCGCCAAAGCAGGGCGTTATGGCGGCACCTTTGCCCATTGGGACATCGCCTTCGAGTTCGGCTCCTGGCTCAGCCTGGAATTCAAGCCCTACCTCATCAGGGAGTTCCAGCGGCTCAAGGAGGATGAAAACCGCCGCCTCGCACTGCTGGTTTTCGCCCGTGCAGAAGGCGCTAGAGCTCCTTAACCGAGGAAGGAAACCACGCTGCCAGAGACCGTATCAGATCTTCTCCTGAAAGGTGATTCTGAGGGATCCAACGGCTATCCGGTTTCAAGTAATGCATGCTTTCCTGGTAGCCAGAGACTGCATCACGAAGTTTTGAGGCGATCACAGCAGAGTGGACCTCCCTGCCGAGATCGGCGGGTGGTGTGTCGAGGATACACTTGCCCAAGTTGAAAAGATTAGGCCAGAGAAACCACGTCGGAAACGGAGCCCCATCCGTTAGAAAACTCCAGTTCCGGCTTTGGACAGAAAAACGCCGGTTAGCACCCTTGCGTATTTTGCCAGCGGCGGGCGACTGTTGGGCAAACAGGTGCCCGGAAAGGGACATTTCCTGAAGCAGCGTCTGCATCGTGCGGGGGGCATACTGAGTGGCACGAGCCAACTCTGACGCATGAGTTGGGGTTCCTCCGGCAAGATAGAGAATGACCTCCGCACGAGCACTAACTCCAATCAACGCACGCATTGACAGGAGAAGATTCGGAAGCAAAGACGGATCGGGGGGACGCCCCATGCCGCGTATTTCGAAGCACCCCCGTATCAGACCAAATTTGGAGAAAGTCTCGTCAGTAAACCGGGGTGAAATATTCCCCGCCTCTACAAAAAGCACCCGCGGAGATTGACCGGCAGCCTTCCTTGATACCAATGCTTTCCAACGGGGTTGAGTAGCATGCGTGCTAAGCCAATCGGCCATTGCGGAGATCACCTGCTCATCACCAAAGGGTGAGGCCTTCTGGATATTTTTCAGCCGTTGAAGATTGATCAGGGCTCCATAACTCGCCAGCCAGTCCAGAGCCTCGTCAAACAAACGAGGATCAAGAACGCCGATAGAGGATGTCGCGAGAATGAGTGCTTCAGGGTCGATGAGGTAATCGGGGTTGGCGGGTTTTGCATTTCCGGCAACGCCCAGACTGCACCACTGCCGCCAGAGCAGATCGAGGAGAGCTTCCTGAGTCTCTTCTCTAAAGTTTCGTAGCAACTCCTTCATACCCAAGGGCCTCCAATGTGGTTTGCACAATCTTCGGAAACACCTCGCCTACATCCTGCGAGAGCACCCATTTGGCTGCTTCCAGCATCTCGGCCTCCGAGGGTTTTAAGGCAAGCAAATCCCGCGAGTGCCTGCCAGCTCCCTGATCGACAACCGCAAAAAGCTTGAGATGGATTAAATCAAACCGCTCGGGGAAGTAGACGTTCAGCTTATCTCCATATTTCCTCTGAGTGAGTCGTTCGACAAATCCAGCGGGCAACCCTGCCTGAATTTGATCGGCAGGTCCGGTATTGAGCCAGTCAGCCGGAAGAAGAAGCTCTTTGGCCACTTTCTGTGCCGCTTGTTTCAAGGCATCTGACATCGGGCGGGGATCAATGAGACCTTTTGCCGGATCTACGCCTGCAAGGATGTCGACATCCCGGGTTGTCCGGCTCACCAGTCCAAGTGCAAGAAGTGCTGAACCGCCAACGATCACCAAATCTTCTCGATCCGCACCGGCATCGTCTAAAAAGGCTGACAATGCGAAAAGAGCCTGATCAAGAGTTGCTGAATTTATTGGGTTCATCAACTTATAAGTAACGCATTTTGCGAATATTAAAAGCGTAAAACGCGAGGAATCAGGAGGGAATGGATGGGGGCACGGATCGGAGTTTTACAGGTCGGAACTCCCCGCCAATGATGTTGATGGAGCGAAGGATGCCGGGCGAATCTGGTGAGTTCTCTGGAAGTTCATTTCGGGGTTTTTCTCGCCAAGTTGCACTTAATTTGACAGCATATCTCTTTTGTGCGCTTCTCCTTGAGACTCCCAACATGCCACGCAAAAAATCCGACCGTTCCAAGGCCCCCGAAAAATCAAAATCCCTCGAATCCTGGATCTGGGATGCCGCCTGCTCCATCCGTGGGGCCAAGGACGCGCCGAAATACAAGGACTACATCCTCCCGCTCATTTTCACCAAGCGCCTCTGCGACGTGTTCGATGACGAACTGAACCGCATCGCCAAGGAGGTCGGCTCACGCAAAAAGGCCTTCCAACTCGTCAAGGCCGACCCGAAGCTCGTCCGCTTCTACCTCCCGCTCGTGCCCGGCGATCCCGACCAGCCCGTTTGGTCTGTCATTCGGAAGCTCTCCGACCAGATCGGCGAAGGCGTTACCACCCATATGCGGGCCATCGCCCAGGAAAACCCACTCCTGCAGGGTATCATCGACCGCGTGGACTTCAACGCCACCACACACGGGCAACGCGACCTCGACGACGACCGCCTCTCCAACCTCATCGAGGCGATCAGCACCAAGCGCCTCGGACTTGATGATGTTGAACCCGACATCATCGGGAAGAGCTACGAATATCTCATTCGAAAGTTTGCGGAGGGTGGCGGTCAGAGCGCTGGCGAATTCTACACCCCTGGCGAGGTCGGAGAAATCATGGCCCGCGTGCTCGAACCCGATCCAGGCATGGAGATCTACGATCCCACCTGTGGATCAGGCGGCTTGCTCATCAAGTGCGAGATTGCCATGGAGGCGAAGATGAAGGGCAAGGCCCGCACCTTCGCGCCGCTCAAGCTCTACGGTCAGGAATACGTCGCAGAGACCTGGGCCATGGCGAACATGAACATGATCATCCATGATATGGAAGGTCAGATAGAAATCGGCGACACGTTCAAGAACCCAAAGTTCCGCAACAAGCGCGGCAAACTTCGCACTTTCGACCGCGTTGTTGCGAATCCCATGTGGAACCAGGACTGGTTTACCGAGGCCGATTACGACAACGACGAACTTGACCGATTTCCCACTGGGGCGGGCTTCCCCGGCAAATCCTCCGCCGACTGGGGATGGGTGCAACATATGCACGCCAGCCTTAACGAAAGAGGTCGCGCGGCCGTTGTGCTTGACACCGGCGCTGCTTCCCGCGGATCGGGCAATGCCGGTACCAACAAGGAAAAAGCCGTCCGCCAATGGTTCGTGGAACAAGACCTCGTTGAGAGCGTCCTCTACCTGCCCGAAAACCTCTTCTACAACACCACAGCCCCCGGCATTGTGCTCTTTCTGAATAAGGCCAAGCCCAAGACCCGACAGGGTCGAGTGCTGCTCGTCAATGCCAGCCAGATTTTCGAAAAGGGCGATCCCAAGAACTACATCTCCGAAGTCGGCATCCAGCGCATTGCCGATACCCTCATTTGCTGGAAGGAGGATGAAAAACTCAGCCGCATCGTCGATCACACGGAGCTGAAGAAGAACGACTACAACACCTCCCCCAGCCGCTATATCCACACCAGCGACGCCGAAACTTATCGGCCCATCGCGGAGATCGTTGAGGAACTGAAGGCGATCGAAACCGAGGTACGGGAGACGGACAAGGCCTTGAAGGCGATTCTGGAGAAACTTTGTCTATGAGCGTCTCCGCACCTTTGCCAAAAGTCCCAGCCGATTGGGGAATTGTTAAGACCGGCGAGGTTTGCGAGGTCCAAAACGGCTACGCATTCAAATCGGAGTTCTTCAACGAAAAGAGCGAAGGTCTTCCGCTTATTCGAATTCGCGACGTTCATTCCGGACGAAGTGACACGTTCTACTCAGGCCCCTTCGACGAGAAGTATGTCGTATCGGACGGCGATCTGCTTATCGGGATGGACGGCGAATTCCGCGTTAGGAAGTGGCGTTCAGGCAAGGGGCTCCTGAATCAACGAGTCTGCCGCCTCATTCCGAATGATAAGCCGATGATCGCTGACTTCCTCTACTATTCCATTGGGCGACCTTTGAAGCAGATTGAGGATTTCACGCCGTTCACGACGGTGAAGCACATTTCATCGGGGCAGATCAGAGCGATTAAACTTCCGCTCCCGCCACTTCCAGAGCAGAAGAAAATCGCGCAAATCCTTTCGACGGTGCAGCAGGCGATCGAAGAGCAGGAGCGGATCATTCAGACCACCACCGAGCTGAAAAAGGCCCTCATGCACAAGCTCTTCACCGAAGGGCTGCGAGGCGAACCCCAAAAACAAACCGAAATTGGCCCCGTCCCTCAAAGCTGGGAAGTAGTGGAGTTGGGCGCCCTCGCCAAGGTTGGGAACGGCTCCACTCCGAGACGCGCAAACAGGGCGTATTGGGAAGGCGGAACGATCCCGTGGCTGAACAGCACCAAAATTCACGACCGCTTTATCACCGAGGCCGATCAATTCGTAACGCCGCAAGCCGTCAAGGAATGCCACCTGCCGAAGATCGCACCCAATAGCCTGCTCATCGCGATTACAGGCCAAGGAAAGACGCTCGGCAACTCAGCGATCACCCGGATCGAAACCTGTATCAACCAGCATCTCGCCTACGCCCTGTTTCACTCGAAGAAGATCATTCCTGATTTCGTACTCTGGTTCATGCAGACGCGTTACGATTACCTCCGTTCCATCGCGCACGGTGGCGGAAGCACCAAGGGAGCGCTGACATGCGGCTTCCTGAAGACCCTTTCCATACCTGTCCCATTACGCGCTGAGCAGGAGGAGATCGCCACCATATTCCAGACGCTCGAAGACAAGCAGGATGGTGCCGCCCGAAAGCAAGCCGCCCTGCAAGACCTCTTCCGCACCCTCCTTCACGAATTGATGGCCGCAAAGACCCGCGTTCACAAAATCGAGATCTTAGCATGAGTGCAGATCCAAAGAAATCACTGCTCGAACTTGCCCAAGAATGCGTCAGCAGATCGCCGGTGATCATTCTCGGAAGTGGCGCATCAGCTGCATACAAGATTCCGGGTATGCCTCAGTTGAAGAGCCATCTGCTTAGCATCGCGTGCCCCGCGACCGTCATACCGGCAAACGCTGAAAAATGGACTGAGTTTCAAACCAAGCTCAAGACCACCGATCTCGAGTCCGCACTCGACGATGTCCGCCTTCCGGAAAATCTGACAGCACTCGTCGTGGAGTCGACGTGGGACTATCTCGCGCCTTACGACCTCGCGGTCTTAGATCGGGCGATTATCGACCCAAATCTGTTTCCGCTCACAAGGCTGTTCACTCATTTGTTCCAGAGCACACAAAGAGAGATTCACGTGGTAACCCCCAACTACGATCGAATAGCGGAATATGCAGCCGATGCCGGGAAGCTAACGCATTACACGGGCTTCCACTACGGTCATATCAGGACTCGGTCTGTGAATGGGCGGCCAAGGATACATGTCGGAAATACAGCTGCGCGTACTGTGAACATTTGGAAGGTGCATGGCTCATTTGACTGGTTTCAAGACAACCACGGAGTGGTCGTCGGTCTGCCCATCTCCAATACGCGCCCCAAGAATATGTCTCCGGTAATCGTCACGCCAGGAATCGAGAAGTATCGCCTCACTCATGGTGAGCCTTTCCATTCCATCAAAACCGAGGCGGACAAAGCCCTGCAAAATGCCAATTCATATTTCTGCGTTGGCTACGGCTTCAACGACACTCACCTCCAAACGACTCTCGTCGAGAGGTGCAGCGGAGAGGATGTGCCCTTGGTCCTACTAACCAAAGAGGTTTCTGCAACGGCGAAGGCGTTCCTCGCAAGTGGAAAGTGCGGGAAATACCTCGCCATCGAAGAAGCACCTTCCGGTGCGCGAGTCTATAGTCGGGATTTTCCGAGTGGTGCAGTGATCGCAGGGGAACCGATTTGGCAACTTAGTGAATTCTTAAAACTAGTAATCTCATGAGCATCTTCAAATACAGCGACACCGATGCGCTCGGTTGGGTGAAGTCAGTCGATACAGCAATAGTCATTGTCCAAGTAGCAGATGTAGAGCGCTTGCGAAAGCTGCAGGTCAACCGACTTGCAGTTCTCCAAAGCAGCCGACCGGGACAACACCTGATCGGGATCATTCAGAAAATCACCCGCAATGCGGTAGCAGCGAAGGAGAATGGTGAAGTAGAGGGAGACGAGGAGAGCCTAAAACCGGAAACGGAGCTCAACCTCGTCCGAATCACCCTTATTGGAACAATGATCGACAAACTCGGCGCTGACTCCAACGTCTTCCTCCGCACCTTGGAAACGGTTCCGGAAATCGACGCCAACTGTTTTGCCGTTGAAGGGGAAACGCTGACAAACTTTATGAGAGTCATCGCCAATATCTCGGGCGATGGAGAGCGGCTTTCGCTTGGCCACTACACTCTGGACGACAAGGCCGAGGCGATCCTGAATGGGAACAAGTTCTTTCAACGCCACGCGGTCATTGTCGGAAGCACTGGTTCGGGCAAATCCTGGACCACGGCCCGTATGCTCGAATGCATGGCCGATTTGCCCAATGCGAACGGGATTGTTTTCGATATTCACGGCGAATACCGCCCCCTAAACGCCAAAGGAATCCGGCACCTTCGGATTGCCGGCCCAAAGGACCTCGACGCGAAGAGCACCCTGGCAGACGGCGTGATCCACCTGCCTTATTGGCTTCTGGCTTACGAGGCAATGGTCTCAATGTTCGTCGACCGCAGTGACCAGAACGCTCCGAATCAGGCGATGCTCATGTCGCGGACGATTATTGAGGCGAAGCGAAAGTATCTGGAGGACGGTAAGCACATGGAGGTTCTCGAGAATTTCACAATTGATAGCCCGATCCCGTTTTCAATTGGCAATGTCATAGCGAAATTGGAGGAATTAGATACCGAAATGGTTCCCGGTGCCAAAGCAGGCACAGAGAAGGCGGGTCCGTTCAACGGAAAGCTTTCTCGCCTTATTGAGCGGCTCAAAAACAAGCAAACAGATCGGCGACTCGGGTTCCTATTCCAAGCGCCGAGAGAGACTATGGAGTTCGATTGGCTCGACAAGCTCGTCACGGCTCTGCTAGCGGGAACTAAAGACCAATCAGATATGAAGGGGGGCGTGAAGATCGTGGATTTTTCAGAGGTGCCCTCCGATATGCTCCCACTCATTATCAGCCTGGTCGCAAAGCTAGTCTTTTCCATTCAGCAATGGACTCCGACGGAAAACCGGCACCCTGTTGCGTTGTTCTGCGATGAGGCACACCTCTACATTCCCGAGCGCCAGTCATCCAGCGGCGGTGAAGCCTTTGCTGTAGCAGCATTCGAACGCATCGCCAAAGAGGGGCGCAAATACGGCGTCGGACTTGTGGTGATTAGCCAGCGTCCGTCCGAGGTGAACCGCACAGTTTTGAGCCAGTGCAACAATCTGGTCGCGATGCGACTCACAAACGGAGACGACCAAAATGTCGTCCGGCGCTTATTGCCGGACAGTCTCGGCGGATTTAGTGACCTCTTGCCTGTCCTTGACACCGGAGAGGCATTGGTAGTTGGAGACGCGAGCCTGCTGCCCACGCGAATCCGGATTCGACCGCCGGAGAATAAGCCGAACAGCGGAACCGTTCCCTTTTGGGATAAGTGGGGCGAGGACAAGGAAGTGGCGAAGCTTCCTGATGCTGTTGCGAGTTGGAGGAAACAGGCAATCCAAGCATCAAAGAAGTAAATATGCCCGCCCTTACCGAACACAAGACCGTCCAAGCCCGAATCCTCGAATACGCCGAGGCCACCGGGTGGACATTTGTGTCGCGGGAGGAAGCCGAGCGGCGGCGCAGGTTTGATCCGAACGCGCCTCCCGGCGACCGGGCCAGGAACCGTTCGCTCTTCTTCGACGATCTGCTCAATGCCAAGGTGCGGGAGTTCAACCCGCGCTACGCCGAGGCGGAGGGTGCGTTGCTCGGACAGTTTCGCCATCTTCACACCGACATCTACGGCAACCGGGAGTTCGTCGAGCATCTGCGCAACCGGGGCAAGTTCTTCGACCATGAGGAGAAGCGCGAGCGCGACCTGATCCTGATCGATTATGACGACTCGGCGCGGAACGTTTACGAAGTCACCGAGGAGTTCGCCTTTCACAACGGCCACCACGGAACGCGGGAGGATGTCGTCTTTCTGATCAACGGCATCCCCGTGCTGGTGATCGAGTGCAAGAACGCCAACAAGGACGAGGCGATCGCCCTCGGGGTAGACCAGATCCGCCGCTACCACCGCGAGACGCCCGAACTGTTCGTCACGCAGCAGCTTTTTACCGCTACCGACGCCATCGGATTCTCGTACGGGGTGACTTGGAACACGGTGCGGCGGAATATTTTTAACTGGAAGGACGCCGAGGTCGGCAAACTGGAAACCAAGGTGAAGAGCTTCTGCGCTATCCCGCAGGTGCTCGCTTTCCTGAAGGACTACATCGTCTTTGCCGAGAAGGATGAGGAACTGAACAAATACATCCTGCGCCAGCATCAGACCGGTGCGGTGGAGGCGACGGTGAGCCGCGCGCTTGATCCCCGGCGCACGCGCGGCCTCGTCTGGCACACTCAGGGCAGCGGCAAGACCTTCACCATGATCAAGGCGGCGGAGATGCTCTTCCGCGCACCGCAGGCGGACAAGCCGACCGTCCTGCTGATGATTGACCGCAACGAACTGGAAGATCAGATGCTCAAGAACCTCGCCGCACTCGGCCTGGGCAACCTGGAGCACGCCAGCAGCATCGCTCGGCTCAACCAACTCCTGCGCGACGACTACCGGGGCATCATCGTGACGATGATCCACAAGTTCCGCGATATGCCGGCGAACTTGAACCTGCGGAAGAATATCTACGTACTCATCGACGAAGCGCACCGCACCACCGGCGGCGACCTCGGCAACTTCCTCATGGCCGGCCTGCCGAGCGCGACCTTTATCGGCTTCACCGGGACTCCGGTGGACAAGACCGCCTACGGCAAAGGCACCTTCAAGACCTTTGGCTGCGAGGACGACCAGGGTTACCTGCACAAGTATTCCATCGCCGACAGCATTGAGGACGGCACCACGCTGCCGCTCTACTACCAGCTTGCGCCGAATGAAATGCTCGTGCCGCACGAGACGCTGGACAAGGAATTCCTCTCCCTCGCCGAAGCCGAGGGAGTGGCCGACATTGAGGAGCTGAACAAGATCCTCGAACGGGCGGTAAACCTGAAGAACTTCCTCAAGGGTAAGGAACGCATCCAGAAGGTGGCGAAGTTTGTCGCCGACCATTATCGCGAGAACGTGGAGCCGCTTGGCTACAAGGCCTTTCTCGTGGGCGTGGACCGCGAAGCCTGCGCCCGCTACAAACACGCGCTGGATCAGTTTCTCCCGCCCGAGTATTCCGAGGTCGTTTACACCGGCAACAACAACGACTCCGCGCTACTCAAGGAATTCCATCTCGACCCGAAGAAGGAGCGGCAGATCCGCAAGAGCTTCGGCAAGCTCGACCAGCAACCGAAGATCCTCATCGTCACCGAGAAACTGCTCACCGGCTTCGATGCGCCCGTGCTCTACGCCATGTATCTCGACAAACCGATGCGTGATCACACTCTACTACAGGCGATAGCCCGGGTAAATCGCCCATACGAGAACGAGGCGCAGGAGATGGTAAAGCCCCACGGCTTCGTGCTCGATTTCGTCGGCATCTTCGACAAACTCGAAAAGGCACTGGCCTTTGACAGCGACGAGATCAACGCCATCGTCAAGGACCTGAAGCTTCTGAAGGTGCTCTTTAAAAACAAGATGGAGTCCAAAGCCTCGGAGTATCTTGGGCTCATCGAGCGGCACTTCAACGACAAGGACGTCGATACGCTCATCGAACACTTCCGCGATCCCGAGCGGCGGAAGGAGTTCTTCAAGGAATACAAGGAGATCGAGATGCTCTACGAGATCATCTCCCCGGATGCATTCCTGCGACCGTTCATCAACGACTATACCACGCTGTCAAACATCTATCTGGTGGTGCGCAATGCCTACACGAGACGGGTGTATGTGGATCGTGATTTCCAGAAAAAGACGAACGCGCTGGTGCAGAAGCACATAGGGGCATCCATGGCCGATTTCGCGTCCGGGGAAATCGTGATCGATTCCAGCACCATCGAGACGATCAAGGCCAAGGACGAAGGCAAGGCCACGAAGGTGATCAACCTGATCAAGGCCATCCAGAAAGAAGCCGAGGAGAAAAGTGATGATCCCTTCCTGCTCGCCATGGCCGACCGGGCACGTGCCGTACAGGACGCCTTCGAAGCGCGGCAGGACAGCACCGAGAAGGCGCTGGAGGATCTCCTCTCAGCGATCAACAAGAACGAAGAACGGAAAAAGGAACAGGCGGCCAAAGGTCTGGACAGCTTCGCCTACTTCATGGTGTCCAAGTTCAGAGAGGAGGGCATCCCGAACCCCGAAAAGGTGGCGGGGAAGGTGAGGGAAGCCTTTGAGAAGCACCCGAACTGGAAGACCAGTGAAGCCGAACTGCGGGAAACCCGTAAGCAGGTAACCTTTGCCATCTTCTCCGAAGAGGATGATCTGAACAAAGTGACCGCCTCCGTGGATGCGTTGTTCACGCTGCTGCAAAGGACCTACAGGGCATGAGGTGCTGGCGCGGCAGGGAGGAGTTCAAAGCACGCGTCCTCGAATGGGCTGCAAAGCTCAATGTGACAGTGTACTCTATTTACGTCCGCCCGATGCGCCGAAAATGGGCCTCCTGCTCCACCGCTGGCACGCTGAGCTTCAACGATGAACTGCTCGGCATGGATACGAATCTGGGTGATTACGTTATCGTCCACGAACTGCTCCACTTCTCCGTACCAAACCACGGCAAGCTTTGGAAAATGCTCATGCGTGCACACCTGGGGGATTATGAAAGGATGGAGCAGAGTTTGAAGGCGCGGGGTGCTTGAATCACCTTCACCGTCAGCGGTCACCCGAAATGCACCGCTTTGCAGGGATGAAAAGCAGTTTCTGAAGATCGCCTGAGAGGGGGGAGAATGGAGCATGTCCAACGTACTGAAAGTGCCCTCATCCCAAAAGTGGTTTACTTTGAAGTGACTGGCCACACATCTTGTGGTGGGCGTCGGGCACGTTCGCAGGTTGGCGGGCGCGAGCGGACTCACTAAGGGGAGCAAATTGACATTCAACACCAGATTGGCGGGAAAGGCTTTCATTTTGCCGATTTAAAGAACGCGGTAGACGCTGGCTGACTTTCGGTCGAGATCAAGTTCGACGGCACCACTTTGCAGTTGCAGGGTTTCTCCGGAGTCTAGGTTCACAAGTTGCGAGAGCGACGCATCGGCCAAGGCTACTTTTGCACGGGCCGCTTCGGGATAGTGATTGAGCACGAACAGAATGTGGTCGTGCGGTCCTTCATGGAGCACGGCGGTGAAAAGATTGCGCGGCTGTCTGTAAACCCGGTGCCCGCCTTCGGACTTCATGTCCTTGCCGGTATTCCAATCGATCCACGTGACTTCCCCAATCGCGGTCACCCGCACCTTTGCTGCGGGTGTTTCCTTGTCCAGCAAGGCCGTCAACCATGTGATGGATTCCAAGGAATCTTCTTCCGGTTGCCCGCCGCCGAGGCCTTCCCCCACCCACCAGAGGGTTCCCTTTCCTACGGATAGGGGCTCTCCTGATTCCTTCGGCTTTCCGCCGAGGAATTCGAGAGAGCCTCCGGTGTGGCATCTCCCCGGCCATGTTCCCGAAACCACGAGCTTTCCACCTTCCCGGACATATTTTTCCAGAGCCTGAGCCGTGACGCCGTGAATGACCGGCGACCCGGGCAGGATGGCGAGCGGAGTCGCCGCCGATGTCAGCTTTTCGGAGGAATGCACGGGATCAATCACCGCCGCCTGCCGTCCCGCATGCTCGACCATCCGAAACAAGCCTTCGTACTCCAGCGAAGCCCGACCGCAAGGAATGCAGTCCACCATCGGCTTGCCAACATAGAGGGCATTATCATTGCATGGGGAAGGGTCGCCCAGATAGGAATGCTGATGGCTGGTTAAATCATAAATGACGGCCAGATCAGTGGCGGGCACCAATCCGTCCCAGCCGTTGATGGTTTCGCAGGCCAGCTTTTTCACCGTTTTCAACACAGCCAGGCTGGGCCTTTCGTGACCGTGAGAGCTGACCGGGGCGTCGTTCCAGCAATCCCGGTCGTGAAACATAAACCATGAGAGGGCCTTGCAGCCTTGCGCCAGAGCGCACAACGCCATAAAGCGCATGTGATCGTCAGATACGCGCGCGTCGAGCACCTTCCTCCAGCCCCCGGCCATGAACTCGGCCGACCAGGTGTAACGCAGCGTCGCATTCATCAACTTGAGCACACGGGCCATCGACTGGTAGCCGGAATAGCTCATGAAGGCACCGCGATAAAAATCATAGCCCGCAATACCGCGCGGCCCGGTGGCTTTCTCAAAGTCCGGCATGCGGGTTGGGACCCCTTCCGGTCGATGCGGGTTGAAATTCGTCATGAACGTCACATCCCTGACCCCGTTGGCTTCATGCATTTCACGAATGATGCCGATATATTTCGACATCGCCCATGTCTTGAATCCGCACCAATCCGCATACCAGGCAAAGTCGTCGCCAATGGAAACCGGCACCTGCCTCGGTGCGGGCACCTCTTCGATGCACGCATATTTCTGAGGATAGCCAACCACTCCCCGCACCCGATAGCCTAGTTCCTGGGAAAGCATCTCGTAGTCGGGTTCCTTCACGTTTGCCGGCGTGAACCAGTCGCAAACCTTCTGGTGCTCGCAGGTGCTGCATCGTTCTCCCTGATAGGGATTGTGCCCGGCTCCGAAAAAATGGCGGCGGCCCAGCGCAAAGACCCTGGAGGGATGGTCATTCATCCACCAGTTGGCCAGGTCGAAGTGGTGGGTCGCTTTTGTCAGCAATAATCCGCCCGATTCGGCCATCAGCCGATGCCATCGTCGAAAGTAGGAAGCACCATGACCGTGGTAATCAAGATACCAGGTGAGGTCCGCGGAAACCGGCCGCCCGATTTCCCCACTCAGGACAATCTCCCGCACCTTCGAGCACAGGGGGATAAGGCGGTAGTTGAAACCCATGAAAATGGGCTTTCCGCTCCTGCGTTCGGCGGCGAGGATGTCTTCGCATTGCTTGAGGTTTACGCACAGCGGTTTCTCCGTGGCCACCTCGCAGCCTTGGTCCAGGGCGCGAATGATCTGTCCGGCGTGGTAGCGTTCCGGCACGATCACGATGACCCGATCCGGCGAAGTGTGCTTGAGCATTTCATCAAAGTCATCGAATGCCCGCGCCGCCTGAAGGCCATAGGTCCGAATCATGTCGCGCGCCCGTTCGATCCGGACATCGCAGAGACCGACGATTTCTACCTCGTCGGTATAGGTGTCCGTCATTTTTTGCAGCCAGCTATGGGCGCGGTTGCCCGCGCCGGAAAGCACGCAACGCGTTTTGCCGGAGCACCCCGGTTCATTTTTGACCGGAAGAACCGAGGAAAGTTCCGGAGTAATCAGGTCCATCATTTCTTTCCTCCGGCGGGTCCGAGTTCATAGCGCCGGAATCCTTCCCGATGATGAGCGGGGAGCCCGGTATCGCTGATCCCGCCATACTCGGAATCATAACCGGAAACCTGAATCATGATAGAGTTTCCGGCACCGGGAAATCCGCCGATGTCGTGCCACGGAATGGCGGCTTTTCCCTGCCAGCCGGTTTCGGTGGTCTGTATCCTGACCGTGATTGGAATGAGATAAGGCTGAAGTATCTCGAGCAGGTTTCCTTTGAAATCAAAGCCGGTGGCAGCCCCGGCGGTCGCGGCCGCGTGCTTCTTAAAATCAAATCGGATACAATCACCCAGTTCCCGCTGGTCATCGCGGGTGACTAGAAGTTCGGGGTCCGCCTTCACTTTTACCGCCACATAGAGATATTTCTCGTCGTAAACGAAAGCCACCTCCCGGGTGACCGGCGCCTCCGCCTTTTCCTTATCGACGAGAAACCACTTTGTGATTTTCACCGGAGTGGAGACCCACGGTTCCTTGTCCAGACTTCCGTCGATCTCAAACAACTGCGAGACGCGCGGAATCACCGTTTTTGAATCCTCCGAAGCACAAACACCGGAAAACGCCACGCAAAATGCGACGCCGGCAACCGCTAGCATTGGGAATTTCATCTTAATTAATAAGTTCATTCAAGGATGATGACCGACTCCGAGGGTTCCCCCAACACGAACGCAGGGCCCCAGGTCACTTTGGCATGGAGGTCGCCTTCCTGATGGGCGAGGTTGGAAGCGAGATTGAATCCGATGCGGGTTCCCGGCAAAGGCTTGATGGCAAGCGTCTTCCAGGGAATCCTCAGTTCGGCCACCCAGTAACTGCTTTCAATGGAGACCTCACGCTGAATCGACTCCATCTCCAGCGGAGGTGTGGTCAGTGCGCCGGAAGCGATATCCCCATTGATATCCACGCCGATGTGGAAATACTTCCCGGCAGAGGTCCTGATATGAATTTCGACACAGTCGTTCTGGAAAGGGCTGTTATGCTGGCCAAGAAGCTTCAACACGTCGGATGTATAACACTGGACGATCAGATACAGATTCTCCGCATCGTAAGAGACGGCGGCGAGCCGCTGTTGCTTCACCCATGCGCCGCTCTGGATTTCCCGCGTTCCGGTCACCAGCCCCTTTTTTGTGGTTGCGGCCCGTTGCCAGGCGGCATCATCAAACTTCGCGTCGATCTTCACCGGCTCCTGCGTTTTGGGAACCCGGAGTTCAAGAGTGCCGTCTTCAGCATGAAGAGGCAAAGACATCGCGAACACAATGGAAATGGATGAAATGAACTTATTCATTGTTCGGCAGAGGTTCAACTTTGATTTCGTCGATGAGAATTGCGCGCACGCCGGAGCCTTTGCCTGTGTCGTCGAGATACGGCGTTACGCCGATGCCCCCGGCGGGAGCGCGCTTATCCTGTCCGGAGTAGATTTTTTCTCCGTCAAAGAGGATCGTCGAACGATCTCCCACCACCGACACCTCCAGCTCGTGCCATGCCGTGTCCATCGGAACCCCCTTTCCAATCCCTCGGATGAATTGCTGATTCATGATATCGGTTTCCGCAAAAATTTCCTGCTTCCCGAACCAGTTGACTCTGGGTTGATGGAACCAGAAAACCCCGGAGTAACCCTTGGCATTCTGGTCAATCATGGCCGTTATCAGCAGTGCCTCGCGTGAACTCTCTTCCGTTGGATGACAGCGCCAAAGCAGGGCAAAAATCGCATGATTGCGGCTGCCTTCGGCGGGGGGCTCGGGCCGTTTTTCCAACCGGTAGCGAATGGTGTATTGATAGTTTTTCCATTTTTGGATTTGGTCTTCCGTCCAGGTGGAGACCGGCCGTCCATCATTCGGAAGCATGGCGAGAGTCCTGCGCGACTGATGGAGCCGCAGGGCGTATCCGTTCTTCGCGGTGTCATCCGCGATGATTTCGTATTCCTTCGGTTTTTGTGTCCAGTCCGCAGTGAACGATCCATTGGCGAAGGTTTCATGCAACAGGGGTTCTCCGCGCACGGCTGACAGCGCGAAAACCAGCGGAACGAGGAGGGTGAGGATTTTCATTTGAATCGGGGGTTTCATTTGAGGAGTTCGATCATTTTAACATCGTAATGGTCGCCGAGAGGGACGGTGAATTGATTGTCCGGCCCAATGGTCCATGTTTCTTTGTCGGTCGTGGCTTTGCTGAAACCGGAGCCGATGACCTTCGGGTCCAGACGGAGGGTGGCATCGGAGGATTCGAGGCCGTAGTTGACGAGGAGCAGAAGACCGCGGCCTTCCTTCTGATCGGCCAGGAGCAGCCATTTCACGCCGGGGTCGGAGCATTTCAGCGCGGGAGTTTCATCCCAGTAGCGCATCACCGCCACATGCGGCTCTCCGTAGCCGAAATCCCGAAACCGGTGTTCGTAGGGCGGGAGCGAATCGGGCTGAAGGTATCGATACGCGGGGAATGGAATGAATTCATGCACGCGATTCATCCCCCAGTTGATTTTGGCCAGCGTGCCTTCATCCAGATCCTTAACGCGGAGGTTATTCTTGCCGTAGAGAGGGTTCAGGGCAAAGGAATAGTTTCCGGTATGGCTGCCGAGCGTCTCTGTGAGAAGCATATCCGGTGGAAATGCGCTGTCGAAACGGCTCCATTCCAGATCGAGAATCGTCGTTGCAAATGAGTGTAACGGCAAAATCAGGCTGTTGGTGATATGGATCGACCATTCGAGCGGGACTTCATCCCCGTGTTTCTCTTTCCACTCCTGGAGCAGATTCCAGGTCCGCTTTTGATACTCGCGTTGGTTCCACAGGGTCAGCGCGGGCTGTATCCTGCCGTCTTCCGTCCTGTATCCGCTGCCCGGTCCATGATGTTTCACCTGCAAACGCGGATGCGTATTGTCCCAGTAAAGCCCGATGCCGCGCTTGAGCCATTCGTTGGCATAGTGGAGACCATAATCCTGATACGATTTCGGAAAAGTCACCCCCGCGCTCGTGTAGACCTTCACGCCTTTGGCAAAAATGCTACTGTCCGGCCAGTGCCGCTGGGTGAAATCGTACACGCCCCATTCATCCTGAAAGGTTTGCCATTCAGGCAGGTCTGTGGACGCCGCCATTTCCTCATGGTAAACAAGAATGGGCGTACCCTCACGGTTGCGGTAGCGTTCGCTGAACACCGTGTTCATCTTTACCCAGTCGGCCGTTCCCCACGGAGCGGGCACATTGTGCTTCTCCCGATATTCCTTCAGCCACTCCACAGGGACTTTCCCGGTGGAGCGCGATTCCATCATTTTATCCACGATTTCCCAGTCATCATTGACCGGACCTTTATGGGCGCAGCACAAGCCCCCCCACGCCGCCACCGGCCCGGAGTGCGGATGTTTGGCGAAGGATTGTTTGCGCCAGTCTTTTGGCAGGGGCTTGGTGGGCGAAGCCTGCATGCCGAAGGTGATCGTGCCGGTCGTCCCAAGCTCTTTCGGCTGATTAAAGAAATGGACCCTTAGAATCACCTCATCCCCTTCACGCAGAATTTCCTGAATGGCCGTTTCTCCGCCATCCTTGGCCGTGGACCAGTTTTTATCCGTCTCGGCAAACCAGGCCAGACCCCGCTGCGGCGTTCCCATCCAGATGTAGGCACAAAAACTGTTCAGCCACGCCGTGGAATGACTGCGAGCCTGACGGCTATCCCAGGCAATTCCTTTCTCATTAGCCGCAGGCAAATACCCCGCCTCGTTGACGCGGGTGCCACTCTTGTATTGGTGGAAGAGCATTCCTTCATGTTTCTTGAGCGGAATATCAAGCCAGAGTTTTTCGACCAGTACCGGCTCATCGACCACCTCAATATCCATATCCACGCGCATCATTCCATCAAACTCGATCGTGGAGCGCGACTTCACCCGCACGCCGGCATTGACCGCGACCGATTCAAACACCGCTTGCTGGGCGGTGGATTCAAGAAGCTTCCGCTCCTGCGCCTTCCATTCGGAATGAACCGAGGAAGAGCCCTGCCTGATAAAATTCAGCGTCATTCCGCGCGCCAGCAATTCCTTGCCATCCGACACAACACTCGACCAAAGCCCGATATCATCAAGTTGATACGTGCGTCCAACCACCGCAACGGCATTGCCTTCGACCTTCACCGGCTCAAAGGGCGCAAACACCCGGTCGGTCACCCCCAGCCGGTTTCCCTCCCATTCATAAACTTTCCTTTCCAGGGGAAAGTCCAGCGTCACCGATTCCTCTCCATCCGCCAGCGTGAAGAGAACCTTGTACGTTCCCTCAAGCTTCGGAAGAGAAAACTGGCGGGCATCGGACTTTCCGTCCGTCAGCTTTACTTCCTGCGGCGCAAGAACGACTTTGCCATCCGCCGAGCGGACCTCGACGGAAAACGCCGAGAGCTTTTTTCCAAGCTCTTCGATCTGCTTGAACCGCACATTGCGGCGAGCGAAATCGGCGGTGACCAGCAGTTCCGACGTGGCGGGATAATAGGCGAACTGGAATGCCCTGCGAGCGGAATCCTGCTCCCGGGAGTTTTCAAGAAGGGCCTGGGAAGGGTTTGTGAAGGCAAAGGTGAATGTGAGTGCCAGAATGGGAAGGATGGGTATTTTCATGGAAGGAATTTAAGTGATGGAAGATTGCTGTTAGGGAGTGTCGTCATGAGAGACGTATGGCAGCCACAATGGATTTTTGATGCCATTTTTTGCCGATTTTGGAGGCAATATTGGTGAATATTGACTCCAAAATTGGCGAGAAATGGCGCAAAAAGCCGAAGTGGATGCGATGCGAAACTCATGACGACACGACCTAGGAAAGAAGAGGTTCCGGACTTACGGAAATCATGTCTCCGGCGATCAGCATTCGCTGCCGATGAACCGGTTCCTTTCGGATCATCCCGAGCAATATCTCGACTTGGATTTCCGCATAACGCTTGATTCCGAACGTACAGGCTGTATAAGGAAAACCTGCATATAGCGGGTAGCTGTCGTTGGCGTGAGTGACGATTTTCAGTTCATCCGGCACCCGAATCCCCCCACTAGCCATCGCGGGTGCAAGGTCCTGAAACAGCCGGTCGTCGTTGATTACCAGCCCGTCCGGACGTTCTTCCGACGCGTTCCAGATTCGCTTAAAATGGTGCTTTCCCGTCCCCCGATGCCACGGTGGCTCCCCGCCCTGTATCCATTCGGGACGTGTGCTTAGCCCCATCATTCCCACCGCATCCAGAAACAATTTTTCCCATGCATCACTCCGGTCGCGCCTGCGCTCTCCATAGATGAACGCAATGCGGCGGGCTCCCTGGGCGCGGAGGTGGCCCACGGATTTGAAGATCATATCCGAATAGTCAAATTCCACGTTGCTTTGCGAGGGGGAAACCATCGGGATGCCAACATCATTCACCTGTTCCAGCCACTCCGGGTCCGTATATCCCGCGAGATGAATCACCGCGGCCAGACGCCCCTCCGAAGCAAGCCGCACGAAATCCCGAAAACCAAGGCCATTGGTCGGCGAATCGATCGGACCGGCACCGCAGAAAATATGTGGAAACAACCCCGCCTTCAGGCAGGCATCGCGGACCGCCCCTGCGCAGGTGAGTAGAAACGGCTGCTGCATCGGGTTGGAAAAAAGATCATGGCGCGTGAAGATCGCCGTCGGCAGAGTGCGGCTCCAATCCTGCACCGTGATCCCACTTCCGCGCCTGCGGGCAAGCACCCGGCTCCGCACCAGCGGCAAAATCGCCTCCCGGACCGTGTGCACCGCCACACCAAATTCCTCCGCCATTTCCTTCTCCGAAGGCAGGCTCTCGCCGATGGCATATTGGCGGAAAATCCTCCGCTGCAACTCCCGGCCAATCCCTTCCGATTTCAGTGGTTTTTCATCGATTTGCTGCATGAATCTCAAAGTTCTTCAAAAACTTTTCCATTTTCACCAAGATTGCAAGGCATTTTTTTGTTCTTCTCATTGACATCCGCATAAAGTTATTCAATAACTTAGGACGTTGAAGCAACTTGATCATCACGCAACCCAGACCAATCCCCCCGAAAAAAGGACCCATGAAAAAAATACTATGCTCCTCCCTGATGGTTCTCATTGTGAGTGCCATGAATCTGCACAGTGCTCCCCTCGTCTGGACATGGAATGAGGACGCCGAGAACAATCTCTGGAAAAATCCGAACAACTGGACTCCCAGTGGTGATGCTTCTCCGGAGAGCTTTCCTACCGTAAGCGGCGACATCAATGGGACGGCGATTTTTGGGTATTTCGGAGATGCCCCTTTGACCGTTAATCAAACACCGGACAGTACCACGGTGACAATGAGCCGTATCCAAGTGACTTCCGAGGCTGCGGCAAATCTGACCATTGCTTTTGCTGATGCCTCGGTTCTTGGCCGGGCTATCAGTGCAGGAACACCCGTGGTGGAGATCGCAGCCGGAAAGAATGTCAGCTTTACGGCGTTCAGCCGTCTTCTGATCTCGTATGAAACCACCCCTTCGGTGATCTGGCAAATCGATGCTGGAGCCACGCTTACCACGACCCCACGGCTTGAGCATGCCGTCGATGGCAGCACCAGGGAAGTCGTCAAAACCGGTGCAGGCACCTGGAACTATAATGCAACCCAAATCGGGCGGAGTGGCGCCGGACCACGCAGACTCTCGCTGACCATTGAAGAGGGAACTTTCGCCTTCAATCCGGGTACCGCAAATGATATACTCTATTACGGCAGGAGCAGCGCAACCCCGCTGACAGCCCCCACCTTGACCATCAACACCGGAGCGACGCTGGTCATGGATATCGGGGCCAGCGGAGACAAGGTGCGGTTTCTTGACAGTGTCACAAGCGATCTCCTTGGCGGTGGAGGAAACCTCGTGATTCAAAACGGAGCCTTGCTTGAGTTGAACCGTCTGGACGGCTTTGAACATGGCACTTGGTACACTTTGTTCGAAAGCATCAGTACCGCGCCGGAATATCACTTTACGGTGAGCAACCTTCTGGCGGGTGAGTCGGCCTTGTTCCAGACCGTGGATATCGGCGGATTCAACCATTATCGGGTCCGGATCCAGGCCATTCCCGAACCCTCCACCGCATGGCTCATTCTCCTGTCCGGAGTTTCCGTCTGGGTTTTCAGAAGAAAATCCCGCCGTCTTTCGGGGATGAACTAAAAAATGATTGCCATTTGGACGTGCTTTCTGATGCCCATAGTTCATTCGCGGACGATTGGAAGGAAGACAGCACCTCCCCGCCGTCTTGCCGCCCGTCTCTTGGAAAGACCTGTTTTCAACGGAGTTTGAGATGAGGATGAAATCCCACCAGACTTGCGATTTCACGCGGCAGTCGGGGTTTTCACTGGTTGAAGTGACGCTTGCCATCGGGATCGCGGGTTTCGCGTGTCTGGCGATGATCGGATTGAGCGTGGTGTCGTTCCGTGCGCTTTCGGACACCCGAAACGAGGAGATTGGACGAACCATTTTCCAGTCAGTTTCGGGAGCACTCGCAAACATGGACTATATCGATTTGCCGGATGGGGAGCAGGTCGATGACTATGATTCGACCGGGTTTCCCACAGACAAGCCGGGCGAGGTGATCTATCGGGCGCGGCTCGTGCCACGGACGGATGCCACATTTGCCGGAGAATCCTTCGACTCAACTTATGCGGTTATTTACCGCGTCGATGTGTTCCATGCGCCGAGTGGGACCGGACTCAGCGATTCACTGAAGGTTTTTTCCGCCCCCGTGATGATCACGCGCAAGGATCGACTGTAGTCCCTCCCTGCCTATGCCTCCCGATTGCCCAAAGCGAAAATCCCGCCCCTTCGGTGGCTTCTCGCTCATCGAACTGCTGGTTGCCGTGGCGGTCCTTGCCATGCTTCTCGTGCTCCTCGTTTCCATGAGCGACCAGATCATGAGAGTATGGCGGCATGTCGGCGGCCAGGCCCAGACATGGCA